>PDWI01007169.1_pt1 | contig 13680 bp, 17 predicted proteins | sample 1430891 | NCBI WGS metagenome assembly PDWI01 (sample SAMN01162508, study PRJNA174530) | Oral metagenome, whole genome shotgun sequencing project. | biome: Marine environment; feature: Marine mammal; material: Swab sample of the gingival sulcus; isolation source: swab sample of gingival sulcus...
AAAATATCATAAAATGATGTATACAAACGATTTTCGAAATTGTATACATTCATTGGTTGAAAATTTTCAAAATTTAAAATATCAGTAAAAATATGTTTATTATCATTAAGTGATTTTATCGTTAAAAATGAAAAAGGTTTTTCGAATTCTTTTGTAGATAAAAATAATTTAGCTTTATAAGCTGGAACTATTTCTTGGGTTGGTTGGTTTACAATACCTGTTTGAACCAGACCATCCACGATTTGAACAGAAGTTTTCAAATCATTAGCATTAACATTAACAACTTCATCTGAAACGTTTAACATCAGAAAATCACTTAATTGCTTTCTCATAAAATTTAAATTTTTGTTATTTTAATTTCCGTTACAAATTTAAACACATCATACAAATAATCTTCGATTGATTGTTCAGATAATGCTAGGAAAAACATTTGTTTATTTACTTTTTTCTCCTTGAAATTAACAACAAACAAAAAACCCTTAGATTTAAAATTTAATAAACAATAAATTTTATCGAATATTGATTTATCATAATTTTGTTGAGCCACAACAGAATAATTTTCTGGTATGACATCACCATCAAATAAAACTTTATAATTAACCGATTTTCGTTGTTTAATTATCCGCAACTTTTTTGATTTATGATACATATTATTTTTTATTAATAATTTGTTTACCGTATTTAATTTTGAAATCAATCAATTCATTGTAAAATAAATTATTTGCTGTAGTTGTTTCAAAATATTTCCATTTTTCTTTGATTGAATTATATTCATTTTTAGCTTTTTCAATTTCTTCAATCGTCAAACGTTTGATTGGTAATTTCAATAATTCATCAATAGTATTTGAAAAATCAAAACCATTATTTTTGCATTGATTTAATATTTCATTTTTTGATTTTCGTCTGATTTCTATTTTATTGGAAATTATTAATTGAATGAAATCAATTTTTGATTGTAAATCAGTCAATTTATTTTTTAACACATCAATTACATGTAATCGTTGCTTTTCAAATACAGCTAATCTACGTCTAACAAATGTATCAATTAAATCACGTTTATCTGGAAAATTTAGGATTGATTGACCATCAATATCAATAAGATTTAAAGTATCTTTAGGTATTTGGGTGTAAAGTTTTAACAATTTAAAGAATTTTAATTTTTGTTGAACTAAAATATCAAATCTACCTGTTGGGAAAGTTATGTGGAAATTTGTTTCATTACCAATGGTTAAATTTTTCCATTCCCTTATTGTTCCACTTTCCAGTAATGATTCCAAATATTGTTCGTATTTTTCATAACTAACATTGTAAGGTAAATCGGTAATTTGAATAGTATCTTGAGCTATCATTTTATAAGTACCAACATTGAAATAAGCATCAATATTTGAATTATAAATAATATTTTCATTTTTTATACCCTCTATTACCGGCCTGATGGATGAATAATTCATATCTTTACAAGTACCATAATGTAATGTTGTTAACATGTTATCAATGATATCATCTAAATTATAACTAAACGCTCGATAACCAAAACCAAAACCGGGTGAATTTGTGCGATATACTAATGCAATGGGTATAACAGGTAATAAAAATTCTGGTTCAATTTTCTGATTTTCCTCAATTTTTAAATCCCATAACTCAGATGAATGTTCAAAAATCTCCAAATATTTGGTTCGTTCAATTTTCAAATAACGGGCAGCGGTATTAATTTTGTCAACTCTCATTGTCGATATTTGTCCAATAGCATTAAGCGGTGTTGTTTTCCAATATTGATTTTTACACATTTGTTCAATGGTATTTTTCAATGATGCATCTCCATGAGCCCATTCCAAATTCATAGTATCACCAATAAGTGTTACCATTTTTGTTGGTTTGGTTTTTTTACTTTTATCAGCTGGGTTCAGTTTTTTGTTTTTAATTGCCGCGTATAATATTTTACGAGCACCAACACGCATACCGTCCATTATATTTGGTAATGCTCTGTTGTGAACCACATAAATACCGAAATCTCTAATTTTTTCATTTAAGAAATCAGTTGTTTGTATTTGAACGATTTGATAATTTCCAGTCATAATTATTATAGTATTTTATTCATTATTTTGTGTATTATTAATCAATAGGTCAGTGATATATTCTAACAGATAGCATTCAACCTCATCATTGTATAAATCCAATTCAATTCCACACCATCTAAAAATTACATTAACAGCATGTTTTGCTTCGTGCACTAAAACTTTTGTTTTGGTTGTTGCTTCTTCATTAAATACTAAAATCAATACATCATTGTTATCAGTATATGTTGTATAAGCATCATAATCAGATTTACCATCGCTATTTAATGGTGGATAATTTTTAAACCCAATTGAATCAAAATAGTTTTGAACATTCAATAGATTTTCATCTTTATCAACATACAAATCCACCTTAATATTGAAAATTGGTATTTTCAATTTAACGTATTTAAAATATTTGGTATTGTTATTGGTATTTTCCATTCATAAAAATTTTATTAATTAATATCGGCCGTGTAAAAATTGATATACACGGCCGATGTCGAAGAAATAAATAGGAAAATTTAGTTAGTTGAAATCAGTTAAAAATATTAAAACTACTTATTATCTTCAGTTGTTGTTTGAAACAAGGAAAAAATTATGAAAAATTTATACAAAATTGTTGGATTATAAGGATTCGAACCTCAACTAACTGGACCAAAACCAGTTGTGCTACCATTACACCATAATCCAGTGTTTATGGTTAAATTAATTTCCAATTTTGGATTGATAATAACATTAACATACTTAAAAACTTAAATAAATGAGCCACAAATACTACAATAAAAAATTAAATATTTAACCATAAACTTTATTAATAAATATATTCCATTAATTTATATTTGATTAACTAAATTCAAAATAACCGACTTCTTCGGCTATGATATCTTTACGTGTGTCGGTTGTTTTATCAAACCATATTTTTATGGTTGCTATTAAATCATCAGACCAATTAAATTGTTGTAATCTCGGATTGCGAATCATATCTTTATATTCTTCGGTTTCAAGACCACCTAAACCTTTTTTATAATCAATTTCCCAACCGACTAATTCTTTATTTTCGTTGGCTTTGTGATAATCATTTAAATTATAAAATAATTTTTTGTTATTTCCTTTTTTAGCAACCATCACCGGTGACAAAGCTCGATATATACGACCGTCTTTAATTAATTCAGGAAAAAACATAACAAAGAAAACTAATAATAAACCGGTTATGTGAGCACCATCATGGTCCATATCAGTTGTGATAATTATTTTATCGAACGGACAATTTCTTAAATTTTTTCGTTCTTCGTAAAATTGTAATTTTAATGCTCCAGCTAATTCAAAAAATTCTTTATTAAGCATTATTGATTCTGGTTCTTTTGAAATTGTATTGAGTACTTTACCTCTTAAAAGAAATGCAGCTTGATTCAACGGATTACGTGCTGCTCTGAAACCGCCTTGCGCTGAATCACCCTCAAATATCCATAATTCGTTATTAGACCGTTGCGAACATTTCATTAATTTTTTAGTTTTTAATGTTTTCAGTTCACGATTGGTTTTACGTGTTTTCTTTTTCTTTTCAGCAATGTATTTTAAATTATAATAATCTTCTAATTGAGCGATTAATTCAGATTTTGATACATCATCTAAAAATTTTTGTGATAAACGTAATGTTGTTGGACCCAATTTATTCGTTAATTCATCTTTCGCTTGGGAATCATAATCGGGATTTGTTAAAAATGTTTTACAGAAAATCGAACAATGATTGAAAATATCTCTATTGGTAATTAAATCAATGTTTTTCTTATCCAATGTTTCCAAAATTGTTTTGGATATTTGTTTGTAAATTTTTTCAATATGCGTTCCTTGATTACAAACAGCACCATTGACAAAACCTAAATCATAACCCAAATTTTTTGGTAAAACAATTACCTCTTCGTCACCAGATTTGTAATGTAACATCATTTGTCTATCATCATCATCAATATAAAGATTTATATATTCTTTGAAATCTTTAAATTGCCATGTGCTGTTTAATTTACCATCAGCAATATTTGATTTAAAATTAACTAATAAACCATTGTTAGTTGCTGCTGCATCAATACAACGTTTTTGCATAATTCTAATGGTTGCTAAATCTAATTGGTCAATGTTAAATCGTTTTAAATCAATTTTAAATTCTATTCTTGTGTGGTGACGACCAATTTCACTTCCCACTAATTTAGATATATTTTCGGTGTGTTCACGCATATTATTGGACCATTTACCAATATAACGATTTTTACCGTCAAGTGTTTCAACAGTGAATTTTGTACTAAAAATATTAGTTAATTTAGCACCTAACCCATTTAAACCAACACCTTTACGTTTATCGGAATAATTAGACCCAGTGCGTAGTCGTCCAAATATCATTGTTGGTAAATAAAATCCAGTAACTTTATGTTTACGTACAATGATTCCACCGTTATCTTGAACTGTTATAGTACCATCAATATTAATATCAATATCAATTTTATCTACATGATAAATACCATTACGTTTAATATGAACATCAACCGCATTAGACATGATTTCATCAAACAATTTTAATAAACCATCATTGACACCAACATTTTCCAAATAAACAATTTGATTGGTAGACGGTTTATATAAATTTAATGATTTTATTTTATAATGAGTGTTACCAAGTTGATGACCCGGACGTAATAAAATGTGTTCGATTTCATCTAATTCTTTATACTCATTTTCAATATTTATTTCTTCAATAGAACGTAACTGATTTGACATAATTTTATTTTTAAATTAAATTGTGTTCTTGTAAAAAATTAATGATTAATTGTTCAATATTAACTGAACTATTTTCTTTCCCATATTTTAAAGCTTTAATAACACCATTCATATTTGCATCAATTTCAATCTCTTTAAGTTTGAAAAACAAACTATTTACACAATCAATTGTTTTGGTTATTAAAACATCAAAACGATATCCATCACAAATGTCATTCCATTTGTCATCTAAAATTTGTGAAAATGGTCTATCAAAACTAAATGTATTTAAACTTGTAAAATTTGTTGTTGCTAATAATTCATTATTCGAATGTAAATATAATTCAATAACATAACCGCTTTCAAATCCAATCTTTTTATATTCTTCAAATTTAAATAATTTGATTGTTTCAAAAATAAATTTATCATTACCAATTTTCAATATTGCTGGTATTTCATCATCATTCGCTTGTCGAAATTTTACGTAACAATATTTTAAATTTTTTGATATAAGTTTGTTTGATTTTTTATTGTTTTTGTGTGACATCGTATTTGTAATTTAAAATTTTAAAATATTTTAATCCGCAATATTCAGTTGGAATTGATTCATTAATTTTCCAACCACTTAAACAACCATTTTTGAAATAATCATTTGGTTTATTATAAAAACCAGAATATGTTAATTCTACTGTTTTTGTTTCACCATCGATAAAATGTAATTCAATTTTATACCAATCATATTTCATTTCACCTTTGGATATAAAAAATTTTATTATAAATATTGATATTAAACAAACAATAAAAATTTTCAATAATTTCAATTTCATAATTTTAATGGTTTTATTTAAATTTTAAAAGTCCGCTGACAAAGCTATCAGCGGACTTTAAGCGACAAATGAATAGAACTTTTCATAAAATGAATAAATGACGCTTTATATACTAATGTAATTCATATATCCATCAAATTAATTAAAATCAATTAATTTAATATTTTTTACTTTCTGCATACCCAGATTCAACCATTAATTTATTTACATTAATTTTTATTTTTTGTTTCACTTCACCTCTGGTATTTTTATCAACATCAATCACAAAAACTTTTGCTAAATATCTACCGTATTTACCCTTTTTATCCTTAATGGTTTCGATAACTATTTCATTATTATATTTATCCAATAATTTGCGTAAATAATCTCGACTTTCAATACCCTTATCTCGTTCAACACCTTTCATCTCTGGTGCATTAATTCCAAATAATCTTAATTATTAATGATGATACACCTTTTCTGTTAAGAATTTTCGTTGAGACCTTTCATTTCCATTCCAAATCCCAAATCAATATTGACACGAATGGTATCACCATCATAAACTTTTATAACTTTTGCTTTGTATTTATACATAATTAAATTTTCAATATTTTAATAATTTTTGTTACATCATCCACAGATAAACCAATTTTATTATCCACATGAACAAAATTGTTTCGTTGTTCATATAGCATATCTTGGTCATCATCAATTATTACATAATCAATATCATCTTCAATTTGATATTGTAATTTATATAAATTAATGAAATTCCTAATTCCTAAACCCCTGATTGGACCACTTGACGGTGTTGTATTGATTATTTTGTTGGCGAATTTAAAACCATTAACTGTAAAATAGTATTTTAAATCATGTAATATTGTTGATTTACGCCAACTACTGGAAATAACAATTTCAACAGATTTATTGTTAGATTCAGATACACGCATAACAGTATTTAATAATTCAATTTTTTCCGGATTTATTTGATGTTGTTTCCATTCTTTCTTTGAATTATAACTGTTACATTTTTTCGATATTGTTTCAAAATATTTTTCATCATTTAAAACACCGTCAATATCAAGAAAAATTAGTTTTTTATTTATTTTTTCCATAATTTAATTATCCATTTTATACCGTTTTTTTAATTTTTCTTGCATTATCGAATTTTTATTTTTATTGGTGTGTTTCTTAAGTTGAAAACCATTGTGTTCATAATTCCATTTATTTTCTTTTCGTTCCTTTTCAATTATTTCTTTTTCCGTTAATGGTTTTAATTCAACTAAACAATCTTTAATGAAACTATCATATGTTTGATTTTTTATGTAATAAGCTATAGTGATATCAGCCATAACTAAATCATCATGTCCATACTGGGCAGCATATGTACCATTCTTAAATCTACCAAAATTCATTGATTCATTGATACTTTCGGGGTGTGTATCATCAAATTCTTGAGTAGTGATAAATGTTTTATAATTACGAACAGCAGTTTTTTTATTTTCTTTGTTCCATCTGATACCTTTTTCAAAATCTTCTTTGGATGCTCGGTAGAATTGTGCAATACAAAATTCATCAAATAAATCTTCACCTGACATTTTCATCATTTCAATGGTTAAAAACAATTCAGCACCATAATTATTATTTTCAACTATTAACTTAATGTTATCGGTATCAACTTCAGTCATTAAAAATTTAACTAAATTTTTGGCAAAATCTTGCACTGAATATGTATTGTCATGGAAGATACCAATTAATTTATAATTCAATCGTTTGGTTTGTTTATTATAAACAACTTTTCTTATTTTCAGTGTTGAATAATCTTCCTCTAGTCCTTCACCGATGTCAACACCAATAACAAATTTATCATTCTTCAAATCAAATGGTATTTTCTTATGGAAACTTATGTTATATGGTGATTCATCTGGGTCAGTCCAAAAGTCATTAACATTTTCTTCCACTTTATTTTGTTCAGTTCTTAACATTAATTGTGTTTTTGTGCTGAAAATTGATTTCAATTGGGTATCGAAAGAACATTCGAATCCCATCAACCAACCTTCTAAACCAATCATAGAAATTGTTTCCTTTTTGAATTCATCTAATGATTGTTTACGTGGAACATCTGTCCATTGAATATGAGATGTGACAAAATTATTTTTCTTTTTAACTGCATTTTGCCATAATTCGAAAAATAAATTACGTCCGTTTGGTGTTGATGCTATTATACAACGAGAAGTTTCATCCTTTAACAACGCTGGGTACAAGTTTATCCAGAATTTTTTAATTTTTGATTCTGGAATGTAAGCGAACTCATCTATAAATACTAAATTTAATGAGAATCCTTGGAAGACTGATTCTGATGCCACACCAATCTTGATTCGACAACCATTATCAAACTCCGCAATACCCTTAGAATCTGACCAACGTCTAACACCAGGTTGCATGAAAAATGGTACAGCCGAAAATGCTGATTTAACTTTACTAAATATTTCATTGACAACTGTTTCCGATTGAGCCGCTATACAAACATCTTTATCGGTGTTAAAACAAATGAAATGAACTATTTCACCAATGGTGGTTGTTGTTTTACCAGACTGTCTTGGAAATTTTAATAAATGCCAGCGGTATTTGTCATAAGTTTTTAATAAATTTTCTTGATACGGATACATGGTAACTTTAGTCCAACCTTTTTCTGGGTCTTTCAATTCAAGAAAATTATTACAAAATAAAATTTTATCAGTCATTGCCATTTCCATCATTTCAAGCTCTTCAACAGAATACTGAAACGGTAGATTGGGAGCCCGCATGTTAAAATCGGTAATTTTTTTATTGTAAGGGTGTGCTTTCATTGATGTCACACCCTTTTTCATACCATCGTTATATAAATAAACAGATTCAGAAGTCCAAATATTAGTTTGAACTTCTGAATCATTACCTATTTGACGCGGGTCAAAAATGGGTATACCAGCTGCCGATATATTTGTTGTTGATTTAGTCGATGTAACGGTTGACATTAAAATTTATTTTTATTTTTTTAAATCACTAAAGTTATAATGATTTATATATTTTATTTTGTTATATGGTGATGTTGAACTGATATTCAATTTAACTCCGACGGGCCTTTTCCAAAAAATCCACCATCTTTTATATTTTATTTCCGGTGCTATCAATAAACTATCAGTTGTTTCTAAATGAAAATTTGTTATTATTGGTGTATCGTTAACAATTTCTATAACACCATTGACATTCATGTATTTATCAGATTTATTAAATTTATATTGATTGTTTAATTTTGCTATCACACCGTATACGCTATCACGTAGTAATTGTTGTTCAATTTTTTTACTTACAATGGTATCAATATTTATTTTATAATTTATACCGACATCACTAACCGATTGTAAATTTTTTATTTTTAAATCTAAATCATGAATTCTTTTATTCAATTTCGAATTGATTTGTTTTAATGAATAAGCATCAATAGTTATTCCTTCAATTCGATTTAAAAGTTTACCATTATCAAGTTTAATTGTTTCCAATTTAGTACTTAATGCTACCACATTATTTTGAGCAATTTTATTCTCATACATTAACGTATCGATTTTAGAAAATAACTTCCAAAATATGAATATCAATGCTATGATAATTCCAATGTAAATTAATTTACTTTTTATCCAATTTAATACTACTAACATAATTTATAAATGTTTAAATGATTCAATAAGTAATGTTATCAATAGGGAATAGAAACCCAATATTTCACCCCAAAATATTTTAGTATCTTTTCCATCACTATCCATAGGCCATAATCTATATGATAACAATGATATAGCACCCATCAATCCAAAAATAACATAACTTTTACTAATAATTAATGTCCAAATTAATGATAATGAAAACGCAACGATTGCAGCGATTAAATGTATTTCATCTTCTGAACTGTTTTTGTTTGGTTTAAATTTTGGTGTTAATGCCACAAACATAATAGCCATCGGGGATAAAAAAGCTAAAAATTGTGTAGATGAATTTTTGGTTAAATCTAACCACGAAATAAGGGTGATTATTGCAATTGAAAATAACATCACTTGCAACAACCACCCGTATTTTTTTAATTTATAATAAATATTGCTGAAGCTCATGGGAACTTCACGAAAAATAATTACATAACTAACAATAAAAAATGTTAATATCAATAAAGCTAAAATAATTAATTTAGTGATAATCATAATAAAAAATTTTTTATTATATACAATTACCACTAAATACGATATAATTTATTGATTTTTTGATTGACTATTAACTAATCTAATACCTTTCACAAAATTAATGGTATTTTTATTTTTAGGGTTTTGGTTAAATAACTTTAACGATTCCGGTTTTGTATAAATTTGTTCACCTTCTAAAAATAAAATCAAATCTTTTTCGCAAACAATTAAATTAAAAATTTTATCAAAAAAATCTTTTTTATTTGCTGATATCACATCATAACGACCCAATGAATTTAATTTAACAATGGTCATCAATTCACCATCAATTTTGTTTATTTTAAATTCTTTTGGGTATTCCAATTCAATATTGAATGAATAAATTATAAAATTTTTATCATTCGGTTTTGAATAATTATCAATAAATATATTTTTTATTTTAAAACCACTTTTTAATCGATAAAACATTTCAAGACTAAATTCTTTATGTTTTTAAAGCTGGTTCATAATTAAATTGAATTAACATGTTTTATAATTTTTGTTTAGTTAATTGAGAATAATTTTTCAATCTCGGTATATTGATAATTCAAAAATGTATCATTTTTAAAATCACTAATTTTAAATACTGATTTTTCATTGAAAAATGTATTTGTTGTTATTTCAATTGATTTATCAATATTTTTTAAAATTTCACTGATTAATATATTGTTTAAATTTATACCAAATTTTGTTAATGACACTACATCATTAACATTTATTTGATTGTTATTAATGATATTAACTGTTTCATTAATATCGACAACAACATTTCGCCAAAATAATGAATATAAATAATTTAACAAAAATAATTTTAAATCACTATCATTAGTCAATAGTATTTTGCAATTGTCATTAACAACATTTCCCTTACTAACATAATTTAAATTTAAATTTGTTTCAAAATCAATAAAATAATTGACATTTTTAACAAAATCTTCTGAAAATTCTGATATTTTTTTATTCTTACAAATTAATTTATTATCAATAATGAATTTATAGTTATCAAAATTTAAACTAATATATTTTATCAAATATTTTAGTTCCCTATTAATTTCAGATTCCATTTCTGGTAATGCTAAATGTTGTCCCATTGTTTTGTAGTTTTAAATTTGGTTAATTTTTTATTATAAGTTGTTTTAATTTCAATTCATATTCGTTTATCAATCGTTGACCCAATGATTGAATTTTATTTGTGTATTTTATTGATTCATATGTTTTAGTATCAATAAATAATCGAGATTTTATTTCCATTTGAATATCATCTCCAAATTCAATCAAATTAGTTTTATTATTTGCAATTTTTTTAGTTTGTTTTTTCTTTGTTGTTTTTGGGGATTTAAAATAAACAGCTTGTGGGATTCGATTTCGGGCCCAACTCGAAACAAATTTGGTTTGGAGGGCCCGTATCAAATTCGGACAAGTATCGAATTTCATAAAATCATTATAAAACATATATTTTTTAGCACTTGACGGGAACACTTTTGTTATAGCATTGAATAACAAAAATGAAAATTGATTGATTTCATAATCAGACAAACTATTGAAACCAATTCTGTCAGTGAAAAATAAATATTGTATACGATTGTATGCTTTATAATCAATTGCCATTTGTTTTATTTTTAAGCACCTTGAGCTATTTGTTGCATTAATTTATCATTGAAATTAAAATAACTCATTGTTTTATCAGAAAAATGTTCAGATACTAATTGATTACATTTTAATAAAAATTTTTTCAAACGTTTTAAATCAATAAATTCATCATTATAAATAATTCGTTGACCATTTAAAATATTAAATTCCATACAAGGTATGAATTGTTCATTTCTAATAATTTTTAAATCAACTCTATTTTGATATTGTTTCGGTAATAAATCAATATCAAAAACTGATTCACACATTAAAACAATTTCTGGTTGAGTCAATTTCATGTTGCAAAGAGTTATTGATATTTTTGAATCGTCGTATTTTTCTGGAATTGTGTCTGTTTCAATTACGTTTAACATATCAAATTTTTTAAGTTTAGTGAATAGTTAGGCTTCTAAAACTTCAATAGCGTCCTTAATTGTTTGTTCGTGGATTACATCATAATCATCAGATTTCCAATAAAATTCACCGTCTTTGATGATAATTAAAAATATTTCGAATTTTTTATTTTCATCTTCGATTGGTAAATTAAATAAGCCATGAATTTCTTTAATGAAATTCTTTATCTCATCTGAACTTTTAACCAAAACCACATCAAAACTAGTTTTTTTTGGCTTATGATTATTGAACCATTCCTCCAAAAATGCTGAATTATCATCAGTCGAATCAAACATAATTAATGTATTTTTGATTGCTTGTAATTGCAATTTATCATCAGATTCAATTAATTTTTTTAAATTATCTTGTTTTAAAAATGGATAAATTTGTTCTAATTCGATTCGATTGTTTATTTTTTTAATATCCATGTTATTCATTATTTGTTGGCACTGCTTGATGTAATATATCATCGAGAACATTACCGGAATTATTAATTATTTCTGTATTATCATTATCATCATTATCCAATAAAATTTTTTCGTTTAATTTATTTGATATTAATGGTAACAATTTAGTATAGCGAGCTAAAACTTCATCATTATGAACTAATTCAGTAAGCATCATAATTTTTATGTTCAATTTTAAATGAACATAAACATCTCTTGATTCTGATTGTTGATTTAATTGTGAAATCAAATCAATTAAAAAAGTCCTAACAATTGGAGTTGGAGCTGAATTTTCACGAACATTGCGAATTATAATTTCTGCTAATTCATTGTTTGTTTTTTTATCAATATCTAATATACCAAAATTATCAATGCCTGTACGTAGATTATCAAAAGCAAATAAAATATTTTTTTCTAAAACTCTCGTTAATCTACCGGTTTTTGATTTTCGACCGATAATTGGTAAAATATTATCTTTTTTATCACCAATAATTGCTTTAATAAAACCAAACCAATAAGGTTCCGCTTTACAAATAAAACCATTTTTAAATGTTCTTTCAACTCTACCCGGTTGATTATTACCAACTTCAATTTTAGATATTTGATTTAACAAACCAGATGAGTTACGCATCTTATTTTGCAATATTTCAATACCAGACATATTAATTGTTACTGGTTTTGTATAATCTTTATGAACTATTATTGTTCCAAATGAATTTTTTTGGGAAATATTATTTCGAACATAATACACATTATTATTTAATATTGCTTGTTGATAATCACCGTCATTAGCAAAAATAAAAATATTATTTGTTCCACTGAAATGATTTGCTGTTAAAAATATTAAATCATCAGCTTCAAACATTTCAACATTCATACCCAAAAAGCCATCAATTTCATTAACTTTTTCAGCTGTATTAGATAAACATTCCTTATAATTAACCCAATTTACACCTGATTTATCTTTTAAATCTTTACGATTTTCCTTATATCCAATTGGTTTATCTTCATTTTCATAATAAGGTCGGTGCATATTTTCAAAATGTCTCCAACTATTTTTATCAATAAATAACATAACATTATTTATAGCTACATTAGCGTTAAATGATTTATAAATACTAATGGTATCATTGTATACTTGTTCTTCGAACAATCTCATTTCCTCATTAGTTTCCAATAAAATATCATAACCCATTCGTTTACCCAATGAAAATAATGAGCGATAACCAATATATGACCCGTCAATCAATAATAAATTTTTCATTTTTATCTAAAATTTTTAAACTGTTCTTCGAACACATTAATTAATGATTCAATTTTACCATCGGTTTTAACAATTTTATCTTTGAAATGTTTG
>PDWI01007171.1_pt1 | contig 13679 bp, 3 predicted proteins | sample 1430891 | NCBI WGS metagenome assembly PDWI01 (sample SAMN01162508, study PRJNA174530) | Oral metagenome, whole genome shotgun sequencing project. | biome: Marine environment; feature: Marine mammal; material: Swab sample of the gingival sulcus; isolation source: swab sample of gingival sulcus...
TAAAATTTCGGAAAAAACCATTGATGATGCAAATATTTTTGCTCCACAGGACAATACAAAGCAAAATGAAGCGTTTGAAGCATTAGCAATGTTAGGGTTCAATAAGAAACAAATCAATAATGCCCTAAAAAATGCAATGAAGAATAATCCCGATGTTTCGGTTGAACAGTTGGTTAAACTGGCACTTAAACATCTCTAAAAGAATTTACAGGGCGTGAGAAATATCCTGAGATATCTTAATATTCCGTTGTTAGCCGTTATGCTGACAGCGATGATTTGTTTTGTTTGTGGTCAGAAAACGTATGCACAAAACAATACCGACACTATTCCCGCAGGAGATACCATACAAATTAAAGATGTTGAACTTCCGTATGAGTTTGATGCTACGGATAATAATCCCAACAATCAGCAAGACAATTCGCCCTTGTACGGGGAAGACCCTTCGAACGTTCAAACCAAAATTGTTTACGACCCTGTTACCGGAAGTTATATCTTTAAAAAAGTACTAGGAGACAGCACCGACTTGGAAACGCCGTATGCTATGCCCTTAGACGAATACATCAATTACGATTTCGAAAAAGGCATGAAAGAATATTGGCGACAACGCTATAAAAACACCGCTTTTGAATCACAAAACACACTTATTCCTAAATTAGAAATCGGTGGCGAAGCCTTTGACAGAATTTTTGGAAGCAATAATGTGTCAATTAAACCACAAGGCTCTGCCGAACTTCGGTTTGGCATAAATGTTTCAACCGTTAAAAATAATTCCTTACCCATTAAAAATCAGCGACAAACCATTTTCGATTTCAAAGAAAAAATACAAATGAATGTGGTTGGACAAATCGGTGAGAAAATGAAAATTAATGTTCAGTATGACACCGAAGCTGCCTTTGATTTTGAAAATTCCGTAAAAATTGAATACACGGGACACGAAGATGAAATTATCCAGAAAATTGAGGCGGGTAATGTTTCCTTACCTCTTACCGGCTCTTTAATTCAAGGTTCGCAATCGTTGTTTGGTTTTAAAACCGAGTTGAAGTTCGGACGATTAACCATGACAAGTATTTTTTCGCAGAAAAAAGGTGAAACCTCAACCATTACCGTCGAAGGCGGAGCACAGCTTCAACAATTTAAGTTAGATGCCGATGAATACGAAGCAAACAAACACTTTTTCTTAGCCCATTACTTTAAAGAAAATTACGACAAAGCATTATCAACCTTGCCAATCATTAACTCGGGAATTACCATCACTCGATTGGAAGTATGGGTAACCAATACTTCGGGAAATTTTGAAAATTCTCGTAACATTATTGCATTTCCCGACCTTGGTGAAAGTAATATGAATGATATTCAATCGGAATATGTTGCTATTAACGGCATACCTACAACATTACTCCCTAGCGATTCAGTCAACCTGCTTTATCGCATTGAAGAAGATTTTCCCGGAGTTCGTGATGTTAATACGGCAAGTTCAACCTTAATGGGAATCCCCGGAACTCCAATGACGGGAGGTGTTGATTTTGAAAAAATAGAATCCGCTCGCTTGCTTAGTCCGTCTGAATATACATTTCAACCACAATTAGGATACATTTCATTAAATTCAAAATTGGCTTCCGACCAAGTAATGGCAGTTGCTTTTGAATATACAATGAACGGGAAAACTTACAGAGTCGGTGAATTTTCAAATGCCGGCGTTAGTGCACCCAATGCATTGATTTTGAAAGTTATTAAAGGAACATCACTTACCCCGAAATTAAAAACATGGGATTTGATGATGAAAAACGTTTATTCCATCGGAGCATATCAAGTTACTGCCGAAGATTTTATTTTTGATATTATGTATCGAAACGATAAAACCGGAACTCCTTTAAACTACATTCCGGCAGGAGCCATTGATTCTACCATTTTGCTTCGGGTTATGAACCTTGATAACTTAAACTCGCAACTCGACCCTTTCCCCGACGGAATGTATGACTTTATCAACAATGTTACCATTCGACCGGCTAATGGACGCGTTATTTTTCCGGTGCGAGAACCTTTCGGCTCGTATTTACATGAAAAAATTGTGGGAGGCAATCCCGATTACGAAACCATAGCAGACGAGTATGTTTTCCAAGAGCTTTACGACTCAACACAAAGTACGGCACGGCAAATGGCTGAAAAAAATAAATTTTATTTTACGGGACATTACAAATCAAGCAGCGGTTCGGAAATCAGCCTTAATGCCATAAATATTCCCGAAGGTTCGGTAGTGGTTTCGGCAGGCGGTGTTCAGTTGCTCGAAAATCAAGACTATACCGTTGATTATAACCTCGGACGAGTAAAAATTATTAACGAAGGTATCCTTGAGTCGGGAACTCCCATTTCCATTTCATTGGAAAGTAATTCGCTGTTCAATATAAAAAACAAAGTCTTGGTAGGTACGCATTTGAATTACGAGGTAAGTAAAGATTTTAACCTCGGTGCTACCATTTTAAATTTAACCGAAAAACCTTTGACAAAAAAAGTATCTTTTGGCGACGAACCCATTTCCAATACCATTTGGGGAGTGAACGGTTCGTATCGTAGCGAAGTACCGTTTTTAACCAAAGCCGTTGATTGGTTGCCTTTCATTGAAACCAAAGAAAAATCGTCCATTATAATTACCGGAGAATTTGCACAGTTAATTCCCGGACACCCGAAAGTAATAGATAAAGAAGGTAATGCCTACATTGATGATTTTGAAGGCAGCGAAACAAACATTGACATTAAATCATTCCATGCATGGAATTTGGCAAGTACTCCGGCAGATATGCAAATGTTCCCCGAAGCAGGTAATTACGACTTGTCTTACGGTAAAAATCGTGCAAAATTAGCATGGTTTGTTATCGACCGTTATTTCCATACATCAGGAAGCCCGGTAAGCGTTGAACAACAATCTTCGCATTATGTAAGAGAGATTTTTGAACAAGAAATTTTCCCGAACAAAGACAGTGAAACCGGAACTAATTCTACTATACTTAGAGTATTAAATTTAACCTATTATCCCAACTTAAAAGGTCCTTACAACTTTGATATTGACGGATTAAATGCCGATGGAACATTACAAAATCCGAAATCTCGTTGGGGCGGTATTATGCGCGACCTTACAACCAATGATTTTGAAGAGGCAAACATAGAGTACATTGAATTTTGGATGATGGATCCGTTTGTTGAAGATGAAACAAACCCCGGTGGAGATTTATATTTCAACTTAGGAAACGTTTCCGAAGATATTCTTAAAGACTCTCGTAAATCTTTTGAAAACGGCTTGCCGACACCTTTCATTGACAATCCTATTGATACTACGGTTTGGGGATTTGTTCCTTTGGTACAATCTTTAACCAATGCCTTTGATAACGAACCGGAATCTCGTAAAGCACAAGATGTTGGTCTTGACGGTATGAGCGATGAAATGGAACGCATTTTTTATGGAGGTGACGGAATCTTTAATTATTTAGATTCGTTGAAAACAAGGTTCGGAATAGAGTCGCAAGCTTATATCAATGCACAAAACGACCCGTCTTCCGATAACTATCATTTTTTCCGCGGCGATGATTATGATGAACAAGGTTTAGGTATCTTAGAACGTTATGCAAAGTATAACGGATTGGAAGGTAACAGCCCGGTAACCAATAATGCTGCATATTCATCATCGGCAAGAAATGTACCCGATGTCGAAGATATTAACGGAGACAACACCTTAAATGAAAGCGAATCTTTTTATCAATATAAAATTTCCATTCGTCCGGAAGATTTAGAGGTTGGTAAAAACTTTATTACCGATAAAATCGAATATACCGCAAAATTTTCTAACGATGATAAAAGTAAAGTAACTTGGTATCAATTTAAAGTTCCGATTACCGGTTACGATAAAAAAATAGGAACCATCGAAGATTTTAAATCCATACGTTTCTTGCGTATGTTCTTAACCAATTTCGAGAAACAAACCGTAATGCGTTTCGGTTCTTTAGACTTGGTGCGTGGAGAGTGGCGTAAATACAATCGTTCATTTATTCAGCCGGGAGAATACATTGCCGACGAAATCGGTCAAACTCCTTTTGATGTTACGGCGGTAAATATCGAAGAAAATTCACGTAAAATTCCGGTAAACTATGTGTTACCTCCGGGTGTTGACAGACAAAACGACGTATCAAATCCGCAACTTCGTCAATTAAACGAGCAAGCCATGGTTTTGAAAGTAATTGACCTTGCCGATGGTGATGCCCGAGCCGTTTACAAAAACATCAATATGGATATCCGAAAATATAAACGTTTAAAAATGTTTATCCACGCCGAAGAAATTGAAGGATATCCGTTAGAAAACGATGAACTTTCCGTATTTATTCGCTTAGGCTCCGATTATCAAAACAACTATTACGAATATGAAATTCCGCTGAAACTAACGGAATTTGGAGTTTATGACAATGACAGTTATGATGATAGAGAATTGGTTTGGCCGGTTGAAAATAATGTTGATTTTGAATTTGAATTGCTACAACGCGTAAAACAAAAACGTAACGAAGATATGCGTTCCGCCGGTTCGGGAGTTACCTTAACACGCTTGTTCTCTATGATGGAGGGAAATAAAAAGATTAGCGTTATGGGAAATCCCAACCTTAGCAATGTTCAAACCGTTATGATTGGTGTTCGTAATCCGAAAAAAGAAACCGCACAAGACGGAGACGACGGTGCTGAAAAATCGGGAGAAATTTGGGTAAACGAACTACGCTTAACCGATTTTGACGAAAAAGGCGGTTGGGCTGCCAATGCTCGTATGACAACTCGTCTTGCCGATTTTGGTTCGATTACCATTTCGGGAGAAACTTCAAAACCGGGCTTTGGTGCTATCAATCAGAAAGTAAACGAAAGACAAAAAGAAGAGATTAATTCGTACAACATTACATCAAACTTTGAATTGGGTAAATTCTTCCCGCAAAAAGCCGGTGTCAGAATCCCGATGTACATAGGTTATTCCGAGGCTGTCAGCAATCCCGAATATAACCCTCTTGACCCTGACATTCCGTTTAAAGTAGCGTTAAACGACTCTTCTCGCACCAAACAAGAAAAAGACTCGTTGCGTTACATTGCTCAAAATTATACTCGTAGAAAATCTTTGAACTTTACGAATGTAAAAGTTGCAAAATCCGAGGGGAAAGCAAAAATTTACGACCTTGCCAACTGGTCGGCAAGCTACTCATACAATGAAATATTCCGCAGAGATGTCAATACCCGTTTTAATACCAATCGGGATATTTCCGGTTCGCTTGCTTACAATTACAATGCAACGCCTAAAAATGTTCAACCGTTTAAATCGGTAAAATTTCTAAATAAACCGATATTCCGCTTGATAAAAGATTTTAATTTTTACTATCTGCCTTCTCAATTGAGTTTCCGAACCAATCTTGTAAAAACATACCACGAAGTTCAATTAAGAAACGTGAGTAATCCTTACGTTGAAATCCCGTTAAATATTAATAAAAATTTCCTTTGGACACGTCAATACGACTTTAAATATAATTTCTCAAAATCGTTGAAATTTGATTTTTCCGCTACCAATAATGCTCGCATTGACGAACCGCAAGGCAGGATGTGGAAAGACGATCCTTTCTATAAACAAAAACGCGATACCATTTGGAATAACCTAAAAGATTTTGGTAGAAACACACAGTATAACCATAGATTTAATGCAACCTATCAAGTTCCTGTCAATAAAGTGCCCTTGTTAAATTGGATTTCTGCCAATGCACGTTACAATGCAACTTACGATTGGATTGCAAGTCCGATTACCGCCGATACCATTAACATGGGAAATACCATTCAAAACTCAAATACCGTATCCTTAACCTCACAGTTTAATTTATTGAACTTTTACAACAAAGTTGGATATTTAAAAGAAGTTAACCAGAAATACAAAGGACGAAGTTCAAGAAAACAAAAGCCTAAACTTGAAACCGTAACCTATGAAATGGAAGGTGTTAACCTGAAAAAAGACAAGAAAAAACGCATCAATCATAAACTGAAAACCGAAGATGTTACCATAAAAGTTGTTAATGCCGAAGGTAAAGTTATTGACGGAGATTTAGAGATTATAAACGATAAACAAGTATATTTTATTCCTAAGCTTGATAGCGAGAATTCAAAAATTATTGTTACCGGAAAACGAGAAGAAACGGAAAGTATTGCCAAGAAAATTTTAGATAACACTTTGGCGGTTATCATGAGTACAAAAAATATTTCTGTTTCGTATTCGGGAACCAACGGAACCTTATTGCCGGGATTTTTACCACGTACACAATTCTTCGGCATGTCTAATTATTCTCCCGACCCTGCCATTTTTGGTACAACCAATATCGGTTCGGTACAAGCTCCGAGCATTCCTTTTGTTCTCGGTTGGCAAGACCGTAATTTTGGCGAATGGGCTAGAGATAATTACATGCTGACACGCGACTCGTTGCTCAATCAACCCTATGTAATGAGTAAAAATGAAACATGGAATATCAGAGCATCGCTTGAACCGATAAACCGTTTGCGTATCGACTTAAACGTTAATCGTACTTACACTGAAAATTTGAGCGAATACTATAATTGGGACTTTGATAATGGAAAATGGAATATTAACGGTCAAATGATTTCAGGAAACTTCTCAATGACAACCATAACTTGGGGAACTGCTTTTGAGAAGATTTCGAAAAAAGACGGTTATCCTTCGCAGTCGTTTGGTAATCTTGACGAGTACCGAAGAATTATTGCTTTCCGTTTGGCAGAACAACGCGGTAGTTACAATCCTTCAAATCTCGACGAAAACGGTTATCCTGTAGGATTTGGAAAATTGTCGCAAGATGTTATGATTCCTGCATTTTTAGCCGCTTATACAGGCAAAGACCCGAAACAAATTGCATTAACTCCATTCCCTTCGTTAGCAGGTGTTTTACCGAACTGGCGTATCACTTACGATGGTTTGGCACAAATACCGTTTTTGCAAAAATACCTGCGAACTGCAAACCTCACACATGTGTATCGTTCAACCTATAATGTCGGAAACTTTAATAGCCGATTGAATGATATGTGGAATCCTCAAAATGGGTTTAATTACATCACCGATGCCAATGGTAATTACTATTCTCAATTTGAAATAGGCTCAATATCATTAACCGAGCAATTCTCTCCGCTGATTGGTGTTGATATGAATTGGCAAAACTCATTGATTACCAAAATTGAGTTTAAAAGATCCCGTAATTTGAACATGAGTTTTGCCAATAACCAATTAACCGAAATGCACTCCAACGAATACGTTATCGGAGGAGGTTATCGGATTAAAGATGTAGAAATAACCGTTAAAACAAAAGGCGGACGAAAACGTACCTTTAAATCCGATTTAAACCTCCGTCTCGATTTATCGCTTCGTGATAACTTTACCATCATTAGAAAATTGGAAGAAGGCGTAAATCAGTTGACTGCCGGAACCATGTCTGTAGGCATTAAAGCAAGTGCCGATTATGTGCTTAGCGACCGCTTTAATTTAAGACTGTTCTACGACCATGCTATTAATCGTCCAAAAGTATCTTCTTCGTTTAATAGCTCCAATGTTGATTTTGGTGTGAGCATACGCTTTATGTTAGCATCGTAGATTTGTCTTGGGAGATATTTATTAGGTGTATTGATTTTTAATAAAACAGCCATTTCCCCGATAACCATCGTCCCGATAACTTGGGATATGAACTTTACGAACTTTTCACCATCATTCCCTCTTGGAGAAGAGGGTAGGGAGATTGATTCCCGAGTTTAGAAAGTTAAAAAGTGATGGAACCAACAGCCAATAGCTATAGCCAATAGCCAACAGCTACTTTACAAACTACATCCTCCTTAATCGAGCCAAATAATCGTAATGTTCTCCGGTTAAAATCAGTTCGCAGGTATAACCGCAAGATGTTGCAATATCGGATAAGTTATCAAAATCAATGTACAGCCATTGGTCTTTTATTTGTTCCGATTGGTAAGTCATGGTAAAAGGAAACTCGCCATAATATTTATCCAAAAGCGGCAAATCAATCACACCCTCATCATCCATAAACATAAATATTAAATCGGAGGAGTCTAAAAGAATTTGCCCCTTAGGGTTTAGCAATGGTTTCAAATGGGTTAATAGCTTTTTCAATCCGTTAAAATCTCGGCACATACCAATTCCGTTCATAAGAAACAAAATGGTATCAAAAGTTGATGCTTGATAATCGTAAATATCCGACTGAATAATATGTTTTACGCCTCTTTCTTTCATTACTTGACAAAGCAAAGGAGATATTTCTAAGGCTGTAACGTTTTTGTTGAGTTTTTGCAATTCTAAACTGTGAGAGCCTGCTCCTGCCCCAACATCTAAAATTTTCCCCTCGGAAAGTTCAAGTGCTTTTTGTTCTATTTTGGGCATAAGCTGAAATTTACGAAACAAATATTCAACCGGAAGCGGATCCATTTCAGCATCTTCTCCATAAATATCTATTTCTGCATTTTTATTGCCCTTTAAATAATCAAGGCAGGCTTTTCCGTAAGGATCCATATTTCAAAATTTATCAATTATTACGGCTGTAAATTACCTCATCAAATACATTTTACCAATTTCTTTTTTGAAATATGCATCGGATTGATTACTGCGATGTTCCATATCTTCGCCCATAATTTTGGTGCGAACTCTGTAAAAATAAACACCATTAGCCAATTGGTCGCCATACATATCGGTTCCGTCCCACGCATATTCCGTAACATTTCTGCCAATGTGTATTGCTCCCAATTCACCTTGCTCAATAACTTTTACCAACTTTCCGGTTACGGTATAAATTTCAATGCGAATTTCATCGGGAATAACCGAGCCTGTCAGTTCAAATACAAAGCGTGTAGATGTTGAAAACGGATTAGGATAATTTAAAATATTGGTAATGGTTGATTCAACAACAACCTCAAAGCTAATGGCGTAATCAAAATCGCCCGATTCATTGCCCGACACATCGGTTGCCTGAATACGAAGTTGATATTTTCCGTCGCTTATAAATTCAGGGGTATATTCAATTTTAAATTTATTTTCGGGCATAACTCCGGCTGTCCATTTTAAAACCTCATTACCCAAACTATCTCTAAAATATACTCGTTTTTGTTCTCCTGTGATTAAATTATCCAAATAAACCCTAAATAAACTTGTATCATTTAAAGCCAGATATTGATTTTCATCTTTCAATGAAATTAAAATATTCGGTTTTGCCGAAACAATATCTCCGTCTAAAATATGAATACCGTCAAACGTAACATCTAACAAAGGATTTTCATTGTCTTTCTCAACATAAAAGAAATATTGTGCAATGTTATTGAAATGATATTGTTCTTTTTGGTCGTAATACCCGCCTTCTGTCATGGGATTATATTCTATCCAAAGCGAATTTAAGCCGGATAAATTTAATGTACTAAGCGATAAAGTATCCATAATTACATCTCCGGCAGGGTGTGGACGCAAACGTTTAGTACCCAAATTAACCATGCTGTTGCTTGAGGTTTGAATCCAATATTTTACTAATAAAGAATCCATATCATAAGTACTGATATTTTCAGTAGCCAAGGCAAACATTAAATCGTCTCCTTGATTTAAAGTATCTTTATTGATGTAAAAACCTGCCTGCGGATTAATCGCCGTTTCGGGAATGCCTTTGTAACGCAATTGCCATTTGTCAATTTGTGCCGGAGTTTTAGCGGTATCATCTCTTGTCCACATTCTTAATTTCAAATACGGATGTTCGCTTGCAGGTATTGAGTCGTTCAAATTATAAACATCATACAGCGGAGGGAAAATCGTATCAATAGATGTGGACTCTAATGTTGCAGGATTGTAAGACAGCACCTCAAGATAAGTACTGTCATAATTAGGTGTATCAATGCTTTCTTGCAGCCAATGCAAAGAACCCCATGAGGTAGCGGGACCAATTAGGGTACTGGTAATGGTTCCGTAATTGAAAGCCAAATATAAATCCTGATACAAATCAATAGGTACGTTAGGATTGTTTCCGACTTTTTCAGTTGCCGTTGCAGGAGAACCCTTTTGCACAAAGAAAATCCAAGACTCATTATTCTGTAAATGTCGTACTTCGGACGAGCCTAATCCCTCAAAGGTTGAAATAATTTCTTCGGGCCAACTTTCAAAAACGGCATTTCGCCAAGAATATGCCACAACATAATGTCCGTCAGGTACGTGATTCAACAACATATCATTCATACCATTCATTGCCGTTTCGTTAAAATCAGAAGCCGTACCCGTGCTAAAAACAAAGAATCCCTCGGGATTGTTCGAAGAAAAACATTTTGGATAATTTCTATGTCCAAAGTCATCGGTATCAGACGACCAAGCCTTAATTGTAACGGGGTCGATAATAACTATTATCATGGCAGGATGAGGAGCACAACAACCGGTATTTCCGTTTCCGTTATTAAAAGCTCCGTCAATAGACCAAAAAACATCATCAAATGTTTGAGACCATAAAGCAGCTTGATTGTGTACATGCAGTTGCTTAGGTGTTTGTATGTAATCAAAATCCAATTCGTCTCTATCATATTTAATAAACTGATAAGTATCTTTTTTGAATTGATAAAAATGAGCTTGCGACCAACCTTCTTCGCCTTCAATGTATATAAACGAGCTTTCTTTCCATCGAATGGAATCGGGATTGGGATTTGCTGCTGCAACTCGCCAATAATACACCTGATTATCGGTTAAAGAAACAGGTGGTGTCCACTCGACAATTCCTCCGGAAGCATTAACTTGTCCTTCGTACAAAGGAGCATCAGACAAAGACTTAAACATATCGGTAGTGTCCATTTGAAATAAATACGATAACTCCGAAACAAACGGAGAGCCGGTAGAAGCCTTTAAACTAACGGTTGAGTTTGGATAAATGGAATACTCGTATGGATAAATAGGAAACAAATCGCTGGTTGAAATAAGAAAATCAATGCTTACGTTATTGTTTGTTTCACTCAACTCCTCAATTTCATTATAATAATCAAGACTAACCGACAAGCGATTTAAACCGGGACCTTTTTCTTTATCTACCGGAAATTTAATTAACAAAGTATCCAAATAAATGCTGCCAAAAATCGGAATATCCTTTTCATCGAAACTATTATCGGGGTATCGTCTTTCAATATGAACCAAAAAACTATCTTGAAAAGCATGTCCTATATTTCGAATGGTAAGATTAACATTAAAGCTGTCCAACACGGTATTAATTTCTTCGGGAACAAACACAAGGTCTTCGTTTCGTATTTCAAGGTCGGGTAGTTCTGCAGAATTAATACGAATGGCAGGGTCGCCATGCAAAGCCATTTCATGACAAGTTGATTCAATACCATAGCTGTTCAAATTTCCTTGTTGGGTATATTTTATACTTTGTTTTACTTGTTCGCCCAATGTTTCGCCGTAATAACGATAAGCTATGTTTTTGTATAGATTTTCGGAAAAAGAGTTAAGATAAGAAGCAATACCTTTACCAACGGAAGCAAGAAATGCAATGGCTCCGCGTTCCGGCTCTATAACCCAATCTTCACTGGTACTTTCGTAAAATTGTTTAAAAATATCTCCCGAATAACATGAATTTGCAAGAATGAAAGGATATTTATTTTGATTATCATAACTATCGGGATTATCAATATCTTGATCGAAACCGGACGATGAGGCATGCCCAAAGAAACACATCATTGATACTCCGTTATTTATTAAATTCCGAACAGAATCGGACACCGATATTTGAATGGGAGCTGAACTGTTTTTCAAGAAAGTATGCACATAACCCCCAAACAAAGTATCTTCAATAATATTTTTATAATTGGTTAAATACCCTTCAAATTGCTGTTGTTCGGGAGCATTGCTTCCTCCTCCGAAATGAAGAATATGTTTCATCCATTCTTGCACCGGATTTGCTTCATAAGCGATAACTTTATTCAAATAATCGCGAACATCTTGATTTGATTTTGCAGAAAGCCGTCCGGTTGCCACCAAAGGTTCAAAGTGAGTATCATTTATTCCGGCAGTAATTAATATATCGCTGGCAGGATTACCCAATGTTGCCACAAGGTTTGCATTTAAGTAATTTCCATTGTTCCGTGCAACTGCCGTTCTGATACCTTTACCCAACAAAAACAACGACTTTGGAACTTCGCCGGTATTATCAACAAATTGCCGTACTAAATAGCGTATTGCCAAAGGATTTTTTGCCACACCGTAAGTATATTGGTCAACCAGCTCGTCAAAATCATACAATGCAACATTATAGCCTGTTGTATTTCGATAAGTTTGATATTCAACGGCAGACTCCCACAAAGTTTTATTGGTAACGATAAAATAATCGGAGTTTGTGTATAAAGTATTATAATCGGTAAATTTTCCGTCCGAGGAAACCGGCACAATATCCGAAACGCTTAAATAAGCATTAGGACTTACCAAAATCATATTTCTATCTTCTCCCGAATTATTCACCAAAGCATTAATCACTCCTTCGTTTTCAGAACATAAAATCCGATGATGTTGATTCAAATCATACAAATATGATATCCCCGAAGCATTAAAATTAGAAATTGACAACAGGTCTTTACTCCCCGACCCTGAAGGAAGTATAAATTCAAAACTGTTTTTACCTTCAAAATTATAAGTATGCCCGTAATGAATATCAATGTAAGAAACTCGATTGTTATCATTTAAAGCCGGATTTTGTGTGTCGTTAGACGAGAAAACAAAGTTTATTGTATTGGGGATTGATGATACGGGTAAACTGATTTGCTTTTTAACAAACTCATAACCACTATAAATTTCATCAATAAAAGTGCTGTCTAAAAAATTAACCTTCAAATGATGCGGAACGTTTGAACTTAAATTTAAACCAGGAGTTCCACAAACAGCAATTTCTATGGTAGCATTTGGAGCGGCAGTGCTTGCAAAAGGCGTTTGAATGGTTTTTAATTGCGGAACATCATCTTTAATTACAGCCGCATCTAAATACCCTTCGCTTTGTGTATAAACACAACGTGTTGATGCTCCATAGTAAAAACCTGTATAATTTTCACGTATGTGTTTAATGCAATACTCTGAAAGATTTGAAGCATAGTCGGCATAATTATTATCCGAAACAGGCAACATTCGTCGATTTGAAAGGGAAGAATTGTAGGTTATAAAATAAACGGAAGTATCGGAAAACAAGCTGTAATCAGGATTTACACAATCCTCAGGATTACTCCAAAGCACAACATCACGATAGCCTCTGTTACGTTTACCGTAAAATTCTATGTATCCGTTCGGGTCGAATATTCCGGTAGTTCCTTCGCTGTGTACATAAATGTACTGCTCTTCGCCCTCGTAAAAAATCTGAATTCGTCGAGGGTCAATTTCATCGGCGGGGAAACCGCTGTTAACCAATGTTTGATAGGGCAAACGATAAATACCGTCTTGTGCCACTTTTATTTTATAATAGGTTTGATTGTAATTAATCCACTCATTGCCATAATTTTGTGCATACAATGCAGAAAAAAAAGAAAGAGCAAACAACAGGGTATATAAAATCTTTTTCATAATGTTCTAAATGCTTATTATATCGTAGGTGTCGCTTCTTTTTTCTTAACGGCAAAACGATACC
>PDWI01007172.1_pt1 | contig 13679 bp, 10 predicted proteins | sample 1430891 | NCBI WGS metagenome assembly PDWI01 (sample SAMN01162508, study PRJNA174530) | Oral metagenome, whole genome shotgun sequencing project. | biome: Marine environment; feature: Marine mammal; material: Swab sample of the gingival sulcus; isolation source: swab sample of gingival sulcus...
TTTATGCGAGTTGCAGGGGCAGAGGAATTTCTAGACCAAACTGCGGTTCACCCAGAATCATATAAGGCTACTAAAAAGTTACTTAAATTGTGTAAGTATGATGTGAAAGATAGCCAAGACTTTAGTGATATTGAAAAAAGAGTTCAAGAATATGGTGAAGCCAAGCTAGCTAAAGAGGCAGAAATTGGCGTAATTACATTACAAGATATTGTCAAAGAAATTCAGAAAAAAGGTAGAGACCCAAGAGAAAGTTTAGAAAGCGTTAAATTAAGGCAAGAACTATTAAGTGTGGAAGACTTATCAGCAGGCATGGTACTAGAAGGTGTGGTTAGAAACGTGGTTGACTTTGGTGTTTTTGTTGATATTGGTGTCCACCAAGACGGGCTTGTCCACATCTCAAAAATCTGCGATAAGTTTATTAAGCACCCATCTGAGGTTTTAAAAGTCGGTGACATGGTGACAGTTAAAATTGAAGAGGTTGATTTAAAAAGAAATAGAATATCATTAAATATGCGAGATGTTTAGCATCAACAGCTAACCCTAACATTCTGTAGTCCTATTTTATATCAGGCTTAGGAACTTACTCTAGCAAGAAAATTCACAAACTCCTGAACTACCCAGTTCAATAGTAGCATGATGGATATTCGCTTTTTCTAGATCCTTTTTGATGTGATATTTTATTTCCATAAATTCGTTAACATCTACATCATTTTTTAGCGATATATGAACAGTTAAAGCATTCTGCGAACTACTTAATGCCCAGATGTGTAAATCATGAAACTCATCAATTTTTTGATTTGCTAAGAGAATCTCTTTGACTTTTGTAGTATCAACATTTTGTGGCACACCATCTAAAGTTAGTTTAACACTTTCTTTTAGTAAGCCCCAGGTAGACAGTAAAACAATAATAGCAATTATAATACTGATGATAGGGTCAATTATATGCCAATCTGTAAAGTAGATTACTATTCCCGATATTACTACACCTACCGAAACTGCGGCATCTACCATCAAATGTAAAAATGCTCCCTTGACATTTATATCTGTTTTTTGACCTTTAAAGAATAAAAATGCTGAAAGCGTGTTAATAAAGACACCAATGATAGCCGTGATAATAATAGCTTTGCCGATTACTTGCGGTGCTGATGTCATTCTTTGGATTGCTTCTACACTGATGTTTATAGCTATAACTACCAGTATTACTGCGTTAATTAAAGATGCTAAAATGGATGCTTTTTTATAACCATAAGTATATAAAGCATTTGATGCTTTTTGAGCTAGTTTAAGCCCTATTAGTGAAATTACTAAACTGGCAACATCACTTAAATTATGACTGGCATCTGCTAAAAGTGCTAATGAATTTGAAAGATAGCCGACTATAAATTCTATGATAGTAAAAGCAAGATTTAAGCCTATACCAATGTAAAAGGCCTTATTTACTGAATCTAAACTTTCTACTGTATGATTATGACTATGCCCTATTCCGCCATGAGAATGCCCATGCGAACAAGACCCCTGATTATGACTATGAGCGTGCTCTGAATGGCTATGCCCCTCTTCCAAATGGGTGTGTTCGTGTTCCGAATGTGTATGTGAGCCATCACAACTATGGTGTGGGTTATCAATAGTATTTAATTTTTTCATTTGAAAAATCTCCTTTACCTAAAATTTATACCCACATACAATAAATTTAAAAAGCTGAGTCTAAGCTCAGCTTTAATAATTAATGGTGATGGTGATGACCATGTTCATGGTCATGATCACGACTGCATGTTTCACCAGTAGATTCTAGATTACCTTGTTCATATGCAAGAGCAGCATCCTTAGCCAAACCTTTGGCACCAGATATTACTGTTATACCTGCCGCTTGACAGTTAGCCATTGCGCCCTTGCCAATGCCTCCTGCTATTAAAATTTCAATGTCATTGCCTTTTAAAAAGCTAGGTAAGCCTTCACAATGTGTGCCTGGGTTATCCAGTAATTCTTCACTAACTACCTTGCCATCAAGCACTTCAAAAAAATTGAAGTTTGGGCAATGGCCAAAATGTTCTGAAACCATGTCTTTGTTACTTGCAACTGCTATTTTCATTTCTACTACCTCTCATTTTAAACCGTTCATCTTCTCATCGTATTATAATCCCCATTATTTATAACATATATCATTTGTTTTTTCAATTAATTATTATATCAAAAAGGCAGCATATAATGGTACAGCTTTAATATTATTTTCAAAAGCAAAGTTTTTTGTTGAAAGTTTTATAGAATACTTTGGCTTATATAATTTTTGATATACCAACAAACTTTTTGCCTTGGTATTTTCTGCACTTTTGACTTCAATCGGTATTATATCTTCACCTATCCTAACAATAAAATCTAGCTCAGCTTGTGCCTTAGACTCCCAATAATATGTTTTATGATTAGAAATTGTTAATTGTATATTAACGTAATTTTCAGTCATACCGCCCTTAAAGTCATTCATGTCACTTTTCATATATAAAACATCATTTACTGTTAAGCCCATTTTAGCAGACATTAAGCCCGTATCTGAAAAATATATTTTAAAAGCATCAATATTTTTATAATTTTCAAGTGGTTTTTTAATTTGTTCTACCTTACAAATTTTTGCAATAATACCTGATAATTCAAGCCACTCTATAGCATTTTCAAATTCTGATGCCCTAGCACCTTTTTTGATTAGCTTATACTTAAACCTGGTGTTTTCTCTAGAAAGCTGGGTTGAAATACTATCATACGTGAGCTTTGTTTTTCTTATTTCACTTAGCTTATTGTACTTTGTCATATCATTCATATAGCCGAGTAAAATATTATCTTGCATACTCCTTATTAACGTGTAATTTTCAGTGTTAACAAAGTTTAAAACACATTCTGGCATACCACCAACTAGTAAATACTTTCTATATAAGCTCAAAGCTTTTTCATGTAAAACTTTGGGCATTGCCTTGTTTTTGATAAAGCAATCTTTTATTTTATTTAGCAAACTTTCTTCACCCATGGCAAGCATAAATTCCTCAAAATCCATAGGATACATAGTCTTAATATCTACCTTACCTACGGGAAAGGAAAACTGCTCTCTATTAACAGCTACACCAAGTAAACTCCCTGCTGCTATTATGTGATATTCTGGTGTTTGTTCATAAAAATATTTTAAAGCTGTCAACGCCTTATCACAAATTTGAATCTCATCAAAAATTATTAAGCTATCTTCTTTAAGAATTTGTACTCCTGCTATGTTAGATAAAATGGGTATCAGATATTCGGGTTCTAAACTTTCATTAAAGCTTTCAATTAAGTTAAAATTTGTTTCAAAATTAAAGTATACAACATTTTTATAATTATTTTTTCCAAACTCTAATATGGCATAGGTTTTTCCAACCTGCCTAGCTCCTTGTAAAACTAATGGTTTTCTTGCTTTAGAATTTTTCCATTGCAGTAAGTCTTCTTGAATTTTTCTATACATAATATTCCCTTTCGTTCTATATTATGTGAATATTATATAATCATTCATTTAAAAAAGCAAGGAATAATTTAGTAAAATTACATTTTTTAAAACGAATGTTCAAAATACTCTACATCTACTTAGTGAGATCTCTCGGCTACGCTCGAGATGACAAAGGGCAAACACTTACACTAGGATTAAGATAACAAAGCTTTTTGACACCCTCTAAAGTTTGTATATTATTTTCAGCAAGTTCTCTTAAAAGCCTACCCCTACCCTTTTTGGCAATTGTAGAATGGCGTTTTTTGATACTATCTTTTAGTTCAAAAAAGTCAAAATCTATCCAATTAAAGCTGCTTTTATCAAATAAATCTGAAAATTCGTTACTAGCCAAGTTCAAAACTGTTTCGCCTTCTTTAATATATGAATTATAATAGTTTTGCCAATATTTCTTTAAGCTTTCCCCCTCAATTTTTAGCTTACAATTAAAATCTAAACGATAAGCTTTTACTAAATCAAAAGGCTTCAGCACACCGTAAAAGGCGGATAATATAAGCAAGTTTTCATCTAAGTATTGTAAAGCCATATCACTTAAAGTGCTGACATCTAATGCCTTATAAGCCATGCCATGATACATTTCTACTGCCTTGTAAGTGTTGTTTTTAGCAAAAGCTTGAATATATTCTAGGTTTTCCTCCACCAATTTATCTGAAATTTTTAAAACTTGCTTTAAGTCTTCGCCCGTTTGTTTTCTTAAAACATCAGCAATTTTTGCAGTTAGTTCATTGATGTGCCAATCTTGATTAATTGGATTCTCTAAATTTAAAGTCTTGGCTGGTGATAATATTATTTTCATCTTTACTCCTCTTCAAGTAACCAAGATATTAAATTTTTACTTTTTATCCCTTGGTATTCTTCCATGATAATTTGGTCAAGTGATAAAACTACCTTTTCATAGTTGTCATCTAGCATTTTTAAAGGATTAAGTTCTCGTTCTCTAACATCTTCACTTTGCATGGATTCCGTAACTTGAAAATATAATTTTTTATTGAACTTACTTGCTATAAAATCAATTTCTAAATTTTTTATTTTACCTATAGATACGTCATATCCTCTTCTAATTAGTTCTAAATAAACTATGTTTTCTAAAATGTGACCCCTATCTCTATCCCTGTAACCTAAAAGATAATTTCGTAAACCAATATCAACTATGTAGTATTTACCTAGGGTTCTTAAAAAATCTTTACCCTTAACATCAAACCTCTTAGCTTCATAAAAAACATAAGACTCTAGCAAAGAATTTACGTATGATTGGATAGTGTGCGTACTTGGTTTGCCTTTTCTGTTTTGTAATAAGCCTTCATTTAAAAGTACATTACCTATCTTTGTTGCTGAAACATTATTTCCTACATTATCTGCCAAAAACAATATTATTTTTCTAAGTAGAATTGGGTCTGTAACACGTCTAGCATTCTTTACATTATACCTCTCTAATATATCTCTTAAAACAACGGTAGAATAAACTCCGTCAAGCAAAGTCATAATTCTTTCACTGTCAAAAGCAAGATCAAATATTGCAGGCATACCACCAAACAATAAATATAATTCAAACAAGTCTTTAGTACTATGTTCTTTTTTGTTGGATTCAACAAGCTTTATTGCATCTAAGCTTATATCTGTATTATGATAAAAAATATTAGATTTATTAAATTCAACAAATTCTCTAAATGATAAAGGTAAAATATTAATTTCAACACTTCTGCCAGACAAATATGTTGAATATTCAGAGGATAGCAAATAAGCATTAGAACCTGTAATATAAATATCACAATCAAAATCAATTCTAAACGAATTTATAGCTTCTTCCCAAGCTTCTATTCTTTGAAGTTCATCAAAAAATAGATACATTTTTTTTCCTTTTATTACTTTTGACTCAACAAACTTATATAGGTCTTCAACTGCCATTTTCCTGTATTTAAAAGATTCAAAGTTTATCTCTATAATTTGCTCAGGATTTATTCCACTATCTCTTAAGTGTAAAACCATAAGTTTGAGCAAACTGGATTTACCAGACCTTCTAATTCCAGTGATAACTTTGATTAAATCAATATCTTTAAAAGATATTAGTTTGTCTAAATATATTTTTCTTTCAAGTAGTGTTTTCATATTTTCACCTCTTTATGCTAATAATAGCACAAAAACAATTATAAAGCAAGTTTGTGCTATTATTAGAACAAACTTGCTGAAATATGAAACTTAATTCTATCGAATGCACAAAAACAACAATATATTTAATTCATTTATTTATTAATCGTACTTTTTAATATATCTCATAAATATTGTAGCAATTTCCGCTCTATTTGCACCATTTTTTGGAGCAATACTTGTATCGGAAACGCCACTAACAAGCCCTTCACTTACCGCCCATTCCATTGGGTTTTTGGCAAAGCTTGAAACTTTATCTAAATCATTAAATTTACTTAAACTATCCCTATTCATTACATCTACTGTTATATATTTCTGAGTATACCTATATAAAATAGTCACTAGTTCTTCTCTTGAAACATTTTTATTAGGTGCAAATTCATTTTTTGAAACACCATAGACTATTTCATTATTACTTGCCCAGTTTACTGCATCAGTGTACCATTTTCCCTGTTCAACATCTTTGAATGCATTATTAAATTTATTCTCTTTATTACCAGATAGTCTGTGCAACATTGTTACTAATTGACCTCTTGTCACATTACCCTTTGGATTAAAACTTGCTTGTTTTTCCCCCTTCATAATGCCCTTTTCATAGACGAATTTAACAGCATCATAGTACCAATTTTTTTTATCTATATCCTTAAAACTGTCTTTGTATACCTTTTCATTTTTTACACTAACAATTTTTTTCTTCTCTTTTGAATCTGATTTTTTCTGAGTTTTTTTATTTTGCTGCTTTTTCTCTTCTTGTTTGGCTTCCTTCTTCGTTTCAATGTCTGTATTCAATTCTACATTAGAATCTAAAGGAGTATTAACTTTCTCTTCTGATTCAGTATATGTATTAGAAGCTTCTTTTGAATCTGAAGAATTACCAGAAGAATTTAATGAACTTGAACGTCTTCTTCTTTTTGTTGAAGTCTTAGTCGAGGCAGGTGATGTTAAAGATTGATTTGAGTTTGCATCATCTACTTGTGTATCTGATTCTTCTTTCGCTTTTTCATCTTCTTTTGATTCAGAGTTTTGTTCTGTATTTTTTTTGTCCAATTCTTCCTTTGTTGGAACGCTTAACTCAAAAGCTTTACTTTTTTTCAAATAATTATGACCTTGTTTTACTATACTAATAGTTTTACCTAAATATGATGTAATATCAAGACTACCATCTACTTCTGGACTTATCTTTTCACCATCAATTAAATACACGCCATCTGTAAAACCTATTATTTTATCATTTTTTTTATCAATTTTTATACCCTCAACTACAGCAGTGTCGACTTTAATTATTGGTTCTTTAGCTGCATCTTCTGGAAAATTACCATAAATGTCATAACCTGTATTATACGCTGCACCACCTTTGATAACTATATGGTTTACAGGATATTTATTAGTCATCCTTGTGTAATTATCATTAAGAACAATAGTAGGATTAGTTGATAAATTAAGTTTGTCATATTCAAAAACATCTTCACTATTTAAAGCTGTTAAAGCAGAACCCATTCCACCCTTAATTTTTGGTATTAATTTAAAAGAGTAATGTGAAAGAGCATCCAAGGAATTTTCTTCAAAGTCTTTAAGCCCCTCGTAAGGCGTTAGTTTTTTTATTACTTGGTCTAGACTATAGCCCTTCGCTATTTCACTCATAAGAGTGTCTAAACCTTTTCTTATTTTCTCAAGATCTGGTTCATCATCATTTTGAATGTTCCCATCATTACCGATAATATTACCTAGATACATACAAGCTAAGTATCCTGTGCCATATGATGCATTAATATGTTGAGTTTTTGAAATTGCCTCTCTACCTAGTTCTAAGCTTGCCTTTTTTATAGCTTTTTTTACATCTTCCTCAGTTAAAGTAGGGTCTTTTATATGCTTTCCACCTTGATAAGATAACATACTATCAACATGAGCTGTACCACCACCAGATACCACAGCTGTTCCTTCTATAAACCAATTTGGTAACCTTTCACCAGCATCTGCATTTACATGATGTCCTGTCATACCAGCAGTCAATGCTTCCATCATCATTGCGTGCATCATTTCATGCGTTATTACTGAAATTAATCTTTTTTTATTTTTTTCTTCAATAGGCTGATTTTTAACCCTAAATTCACGAATATTTATTTTTAATTGTAATGAAAGTTGAATTTGTTCTGGATTATGTAACCTAGTTACGCTAGTAAATACAAGCGCTAAAACATCACTATTTCCTGAATCATCATCAAGACCATGGAATCCTAAAGTCAGCCCACTTTCCTTTAAGTGCCCAAATGTCTTTGGATAAATTTCTGCCATTTTATCTGATGATGTTGAAACTATCTTTTTAATCAACTCTCTATATTCTTCCTCAACAGAATAATTAACAATTTTATATCCACCTTTTTCAGTGCTAATTTTATATTTTTCAATATCTGCAAATAACGTTATATCAAAGTTAGTAAATAACAGCACTAACACTAAAATTATTGATATTATCTTTTTAATTTTATTATCTCCCATATTTCCCCCTCATAAAATACACACTAAATGTATATACCACTCTTTTCTCATTTTATATCATAATTGTTAATTTTTACAAAAATAATATATTTATTTTTAGAAAAAAAGCAGACTTTTACGACTGCTAATTATACCTATATATTTTCTCTACAGCCTACAACTTAGCCTTTTCTCTTTCTTTTGCTACATAAGGTATATAAACTATTAAAGAAACTATCACTGTTAAAACGTCGGCTGTAAATTGCGAATATACTAAGCCAGTAACACCAAAATATTTAGGCATGATAATTAAGGCGGGAATCCAAAATACGCCTTGTCTAAGAACTGAAAATAACATAGAAGCCTTGGCATGACCAACAGCTTGGTAAATTATTGCTATGGTATTTGATATCGCCATAAATAAAAGTGCAAAAGCCAAACCTCTAATTGCTAAAATTCCGTAGTCTATCACGGGTAGTTCGTCAGTAAAAAAGGTCATAATCTGCCTTGCAAAAACAGTCATTATTAAAACACCAATCACGGTTGCCCTAAAGGTTTTAATAAAACCATGCTTTTGAGCAGAAAACACCCTTTTCATATTATTGGCACCATAATTATAACCTACAACAGGCTGCAATCCTTGTCCCAAGCCAAAGATAAAAAAGCCTTGAATAGATGTAACCTTAATAGCAATAGACATGGCTGATAATAGATAGTCACCACCAACTTCAGTAGCCCCCTTGTTTAACAAGCCCATAGAAACACTAAATAGAATTTGCCTAAAAAATGTTGGTAAACCTATTTTTAAAATTTCCTTATAAATATCTAAACTTGGTTTGAAATATTTAAAGGCAATTCTCAGCACAGTCTTTTTTCTTAAATAAAACTGGTATAAAATAGTGCAAGATATAGCTTGTGATAACATAGTTGCAAGGGCAGCACCTTCTAAACCTAAATCAAAGGTGAAGATAAAAATAGGGTCTAAACCTATGTTAATAAGCGAACCTAAGCCCATGCCAATCATAGAAAATTTTGCACTACCCTCGGCACGTTGGGCATTATTTAAAATCATACTTGGTATCACAAAAATAGAACCCATTACTATATATCTGCCGTAATTCATGGCAAGTTTAACCATTTCACCCTTAGCACCAAATTTTTGGACAATATAATCAAGCTTTAAAACACATATTATGATATAAACTACTGCAACGCCAAGACCTGTAAAGAGTGCTGTGGAAACAACTCTGCTGGCTTCCTCTTTTTCATTTTTACCAAGCAGTCTTGATATATAACTGCCGCCACCAACACCAAGTGCCAAACCAATGGCTGATGCTATCATCATAATAGGAAAGATAACTTGGACAGCACCTGCACCCTTATAGCTCCATCTTGAAACAAAAAAGGTATCAGCTACATTGTAAATTGCCATTACTAAAAAACCGATTATTGCAGGTGCTGCAAGTTTTGTAATGGCTTTACCAGTGTCCATATCTCTCAAAATTTTTATACGTTTGTCTTCCATTGTTTACATTCTCTCCCAATTATCATCTCGAGCTTAGTCGAGAGATCTCACTAATCTATAATTTTCCCCTTTTCTCAACTAGCTTATTATTTTATCATTTAAACGCTAATTTATCAAGCAAATTATAGAAATAGCTGATATTTTGTGATAAAATATAAGCCAAATTGAATAGGAGGTTCAAAATGACTCAAGACTCAAGTTCTAAAGGTCAAGCATATAAAAAAATTATAGCTATAGATTTGATAGCTTATGTAATTACAATAGGGGTAAATTATGCAAGTGCTATGGGTTTAATAAATGGCAGTAGCCAAAGTGAGGTGTCAAAAGCATTCCCAACAATGATTACACCTGCTGGCTTTGCTTTTAGTATTTGGGGGTTAATTTATTTACTGATTTTTTTAGCTATTCTGCTACCGCTATTCAAAAAAACTGATATAAACATAGATAGCTTAGTTTATATTTCGCCAATATTTTGGATTTCTTGCCTAATAAACATTGGCTGGACTTTTGCCTTTTCATATAGAATAATTTGGTTATCTGCCATTTTAATTATTATGCTATGGGTTAATATAATAGATATTATTTTAAAGTTAAATAAAATCAAAGAAAAAAAAAGTCTAATAGACATAGCCTTTGGCTTTTATGCTGGCTGGCTGGGCATAGCATCATTAGTCAACTTTGTCGCTTTTCTAGTATCAATAGACTTTGGCTTTTTTGGTAATCAAAAAATATTCTGCACAGTTTGCCTAGCCATATTTATTATGTTTTCTACTTTACTACAAAAGAGCCACAAAAACCCAGTTTATAACTTACCTATTGTTTGGGCATTTTATGCAATAATTAAAAAATCTAATTTTACAAGTAATTTTGACCCTCTGTATTTAATGCTTACAGCTGGCATGATAATGCTGGTAATTACAGTTATTTTAAGTAATAAGAAAATTAATTTTAAAATATAAATCATAAATATTTATTTAAAAAAATATCTAGCATTTAGAGTTTACAATAAATTTATATTACCATTATATTACTTTTTGAATTAAACCTAGTAAAATAGCCATTTTTTGATGTATTATAGTTGTGTATCTTTTTTAATTTATAAAAAATTAATAATAAATTAAAAATTCAAAAAGATAGCAAATAGTTTTTTATTCAGAAAGGAGTACTTTATGAAACATCATAGTATAATAAGAAAAATTTTTTCATTGACACTTACTCTGGTTATTTTAACATCAATTTTTGGCGCAAACGCTTTTGTTGTTAATGCGAACCCTAATATTAATAATTTTGATCCAAATAAACCACTTCCAAAACCAACTGTTCCTCAACTTGAGAAAAAAATAATTACAGTTAAATTTGACCCTAATCTTGATCAAGACGGTATTAATAAGTTTAACGAAATGAATGCAGATAATGTAAAAAAACAAGTATTTCAAAGTGTTTTATTAAATGAAAAAAAAATAATTGAGCCTAAAGTCCCTCAAATAGAAGGTAAAGTATTTGAATACTGGAAATATGGCATAAAAGAAGTTGATTTTACGAGAGTTGTAATATTAAAAGATGGCAAATGGCATATACCTACTGTGAATGGAGAATATCAACATTCTAGTGAAAATATTAGAGGTACAACAATAAATGGGGACAATACCGAAATAGAAATTATAGCCCAGTGGAAAATTGATCCAATATTAAAATTACGATTTTTCACTAACAATAACTCTCTAGCATTACCAAGTTCTATACAAACACTACACAATGGAGAAAATATTGGAAACGTTACTGTTACACCACCTGCAAATAAAACTTTAAAAGGATGGAAGATAAGGGGTGACGCTAACTTTGATGGATATATGGTTGATACAAGTAAAAATTTCATTTATGAATTAGATGATGACGATTACGTTTCTTGGAAAGTTCCACTAATAGATAGCAATGGAAATACCACTACAAAGGACACAACACCACAAGAAAGCACTTCAAGAATTTTAGCATTAGAAGCTATTTGGGAAGATGTTGATGCAACAGATAATAACAACGATGATGATAACAACCCAACAGATGATAATAATCCGGCAAATGACGACAATCCAACAGAACAAGAGTCATATACGCTTACTTTTGATACTGATGGTGGTGAGCCTGTGCCAGAACCACAAGTTTTATCTAATGAAAAAGCTGTAAAACCTGAAGACCCAAGTAAAGACGGTTATAAGTTTATTGGCTGGTTTGATGGAGATATGAATAGACCATTTGACTTTAATAATCCAATTAGAGATACTTTTACTTTAACAGCCAAATATGAAAAAATTAATGAAGCAACCGCTACTAAAAGAAATGATTTAAAAATAAGTGCTGAAGACTATGATAAAGCTATTATTGAATATACTGAACCATTTATCAAGGGTTATCCAAATGGTACTTTTGGACCGAGTTTTACTATAACTAGAGCTGAAATGTCTACTGTGTTTGCAAGAATACTTGGCATTCAGAATAAGCCTTTAGATGGTACAGCTAAATTTAGTGATATTAGTGGTCATTGGGCAGAAGATAATATTTTAAGACTAGCTGAATATGGTTTATTAAACGGCTATCCAGATGGTTCTTTTAAACCAGATAAAACAATGTCTAAATCAGAAATAACATCTATAATTGCTAAGTATTGGAAGAACAAAGATTTTACTCCAAATACAGCTGATACAGAGATTAAAGATATTAAAAATCACTGGTCAAAGGATAATGTAAATGCTCTTTACAATCACGGCTTTGTAAATATTTATAAGAGTAGATTCCATCCAGATGATCCGCTTAAAAGGGAAGATGTAGCTTTAATTTTAAATAGATTAACAGATAGACCAGCTAAGAATTTCCCACAACAGTTTACTGACGTACCAAGTTCTCATTGGTTATACAATGAAATAAATACGGCAGCAAATTCAGCTGAATAATTTAGATTCATAATTTATCTATAATTTTTAAGCTCCTAAAGTAAATCCTTTAGGAGCTTTTTTATAGTCTTAGCCTCTTAATGCCCAATCAGAACAGTTAATAAAAAACACCCTTAATATTCTATCCTAAAATAATCAAGTGCTTTTTTGAATTTATCTTGTGCACTTAAACAAGTATCTATTAAATAGCCACGTTCTTCTTGCCAGCTATCAAGTCCTCTATAATAAAACATTTTTAATTCTTCATCGATTATAAAGGGAACTCTATTGTTTTTAAGACATTCTTTAAACATAATTAAGCGACCAAGTCTGCCATTACCATCTTGAAAGGGGTGGATAGATTCAAATTCGTAATGAAATTCAATGATTTCTTCAATAGATTTATTTTTATTTAAATTATACTTTTCTAATAATTTTTTTATTTCAATACTTACATTTTCTGGCAAAGTAGTTTCTTTACCGCCAACTTCATTAGGTAATTTTTTATAATCTCCCAAGGCAAACCAAGTTTTTTTAGAATCACTTGTTTCCTTTTTTAAAGCATAATGCAATTCCTTTATCATGTTTTCAGTTAAAGGATAATTTGCCTTATCAATAATCATATCTATACATTTAAAATGGTTGATGGTTTCTATAATATCATCAACATTTAGCGTTTCATTATTTATGCCGACTGTATTGGTTTCATAAATATATCTTGTTTGGTCAAAGCTTAGTTTACTTCCCTCTATATGATTGGAATTGTAAGTTAATTCAATTTGGATTTTATGATATATTCCGCCCTTAATGGCGTTCTTTTTTTCAAATTTTATTTTTTCCAAAAGATTATTCTTATTTTGTTTTTTGTTTTTTCTTTGAGGTCTAGTAGTATTTTCAGGAATTTGCCAAATCTTGCCGTTCAAATAAGCATCAGGAATTTTCTTATTTGCACAATAATTTCTAACTGTTCGTTCTGAAACACACCATTTTTCAGCCATTTCTTTAACAGATAAGTATTTCATCACTATCCCCCTTTACAAGAATAGTATAGCATTTTATCGGCAAGAAATCAATTTTTATAAAAGTATTTTAT
>PDWI01007881.1_pt1 | contig 13679 bp, 13 predicted proteins | sample 1430891 | NCBI WGS metagenome assembly PDWI01 (sample SAMN01162508, study PRJNA174530) | Oral metagenome, whole genome shotgun sequencing project. | biome: Marine environment; feature: Marine mammal; material: Swab sample of the gingival sulcus; isolation source: swab sample of gingival sulcus...
ACTAAAAAATTTTAAATCTCTATAAACTCAAGTAATTAACTTTATGGCCTTTTACCTTTCCTTGTTATTATCTCAATATCTTAAAGAACTTCTTTTCTTTTTAAAACCCCGTCGCTAAAACGGGAGTGCAAAGATAAATATCTTTTTGTTATTCACAAAACTTTTTTTCAAAAAATTTATCTCGCTTCACTTCTGTAACGCCTTAGCGTTAAAAGCGGGTGCAAAAGTAAAAACTTTTTATTAAACTCCAAAAACTTTTTCGTTTTTTTTTTTTCGTTTTTTTTTTGAAATTTCTCCCTCAGCACCTTTTCGCTATTCCATCAACCTTCGTCTCGGTCAAAAGCGGTGGCAAAAGTAAACACTTATTTCAATCTAACAACATAAATCTTTGACTTTTTTTGAAGAAAATTTAATCCTTGTTGATTTTCAATACGTTGGAAGATTGTAAAATTTTAAGGCTGAAAGGTTGTCGGTTATTTGTTGCCCGTTATCTGTTATTCGTCGTCCGTTTGGACTAGCTCTAACTTGATTCTTTAAACCTTTAAAAACGCTAAGTTTTTTTTGCAGAGTGCGTGAAAGCTCCCTGAATATAAGCGTAGGACTACGCTTACTATATGCTGTTTATTGTAATAGACCTTATATAACTGATTTTGTTTGTTGCATTACAAAGGCTTCACTATAATTAAAGCCAATCCCCCCCTACCCCCTTCGCCAAGGGGGAGTAATTAGGGCTTCTCGTTTTAATAGGATGTTAAATCTAATTCCGCAGGACGCTTTTGTGCATTGCAAATGCTCCTTTATATATAAAGCGTAGTTACAAACTACGCTTAGGGTAGACTACGCTTACCACATGCCATCTATTGTATATAGACCTTATATAACTGATTTTGTTTTTTGCATTACAAAGGCTCTTTATTTTGTTCTTCCCAATGTTTTCTCACTAAATACTTATGTATTTGGAAACCGACAAACAGCCCTATGCTAAACCAATAACTATAGCAAATATACTTTTGGGGTATTAACCAGTCCAAGAAGTTCTCATTTATTATCTGAAAAACGACATTAAACAGTAAATAAAACCAAACAAAAGTTTCATAATATTTAAATCGTTTCATTATTTCTACGTTTTAAGAAAAAAAAAAACGTATCCATTATTAATAAAGCAGCACTTGAATAAAAAGATATAGTACTGACTTTTTTCCAAAATAGGATATTACACATTTCAAACTTTTTTTAGATCTAAAACAAAAAGCTAATATAAAAATAAAATCTTAATCATTAATTATGATACCTTTTATAGTAATTTCGATTTAATGGAAAATAGTTTTTATATACAAGATATTGGTCAACTGTTCCTAAAAAAACAAGCGTTTTGAACAGTAATTAGAGAGATAATATGCAGGTCTACATAATTTACACCCTCTTGTTCTGAATGAAATAAAAGCTGAACACCGCATTACAAATGCTTGATAATAATAAAGCGTAGATGCAATCTACGCTTAGGGTGTTGGGTTAATTAGGGCGGTATGCCACGTCTCTAGCAAGTATATACTCCGAGTCACAAACATTGTGGCTCTACTATAACCAATAATAATTTAGGGTGTCTCGTTTTATAAGATGTTGAATTTAGTTAAGCAAAACGTTTTTTTTGCATTGCAAATGCTCCTTTATATAAAAGCGTAGTTACAAACTACGCTTAGGGTAGGCTTTTTTTGAATTACGAATTTGAAATTTATAATTCATAACTCATAATTTATAATTAAAAAAAGCTTTGGCGATGGCAAAACGCACGCCCCCGCGTTAGGGATTGGAGCGGGTATCCTTTGGTGAGCCTGCGAGACAAAGATACAAGCGGAAAGCCCGACCCGAAGGGGAACGCCCTAAATCATCTAAAGGGTGGTTCTATCTATAATTTCTGACACTAGACCCGGCTCAAAACCTCTCTGTGCCAAGAAACGAAGCAGTTTTTGCTTTTGCTCGAAATCGTTTCGAGCCTTGATGCTCTTCTTCTTAGAAAGAACAAGGTTCTCTATCGTATTCGTGTAATCCTCATCGTCGATAAGGTTTAGAGCTTTGTAAATAAGGTCTTCCTCTATTTTCTTGAGCCTTAAATGCGATTTGATTTTGATTTTACCCCATTTATTGAAACGAAACTTATCCTTAACAAAAGCCTCCGCATAACGCTCTTCGTTGATAAAATTATCTTCTAACAATTTATTTATCAGACTATTAATGTGTTTTTCTTCTAAGTTCCACTTTTGAAGTTTTTGTACTATCTCCGCTTTGCAGTATTCTTTCTTACTGCAAATTGCCATCGCCTTGCTAAGAGCTGTTTTGTAATCCATAACCTAATAAATAAATCGGGATAAGGTACTGAACAACAGGTTTATCTGTATTGGCTTAGATAGGTAAGCATAGAATCCGGCAGCAAGCATTTTATCTTTGTCTTCGACCATAGCATATGCCGTTTGTGCAATGACAGGGATGTTAAGATCCATTTCTTTTATCTTTTCGATGGTCTCATAGCCATCCATAACAGGCATCCGAATATCGAGTAAGATAACATCTATCTTTTCGCCCGAATTCAAAATATCTATCGCTTCCTGACCATTTTCCGCCCACCTTAAATTGACCTTTGTTCGGCTCAAAACCTCCCTAATGAAAATATAATTTGATTCTTCGTCCTCCACCAACAAGATGGTTTTTGCAGACCAATCTAAGTAAGTAGGCGTCGTTCTTTTTTTCGAAATACCGGCTCTAAAAGAAGCATCCACCTGATAAGGAATGGTGAATTTAAAGGTAGAGCCTTTTCCAAATTGCGACTCAACACGCATATCTCCTCCCAGTAATTCGGTCAGTTGTTTGGAGATGGACAAGCCCAAGCCGGTTCCCCTCGACTTGGATACATCGCTCATCTTAACTTGGTAAAATCTATCGAAAATTGAACCTTGTTTTTCCTTATGAATCCCAACTCCGGTATCTTTTACAGAAAACTCTATAAAGCCTTTATGGTCTATCTTATAAGACAATCTTATCTCGCCCTTTTTGGTAAACTTAAGGGCATTGTTTAAAAGATTTGTTATGATTTGTGATAAGCGATGTTTATCCGTATCAATAAGAATATCGTCGGTTTCGGAAGGAATATCCATCAAGAATTCTACGGAGTCTTTCTTCTCATTATTCTTTAAAATTTCCTTAAAATTATGGTATATCTCCTTTAAAAACTGATTTAGATTAAAGTCTGACTTACTAATCGTAATTTCTCCGGACTCTATCTTTACAATATCGGTAATATCATCGACCAAATTGAGCAATTGTCGGCTATTCGAGTCTATTAAGCTGTTGTATTTCTTCTTTAAATCGAGAGGCAAGTCCTCCTGCGATAAGAGTTGTGCAAAGCCTACAATGGCATTGAGAGGCGTTCGTATTTCGTGGCTCATATTAGCTAAAAAGGAAGATTTTAATCTATCGGCCTCTTCGGCTTTTTCTTTCGCCAAGACCACATTGTCTTCTTCCTGCTTACGCTCGGTCACATCGGACACGTAGTTGATAGAAGAGGCAACACCATCCAAAAAAACAGGCACGGAACGAAGCTCTATCCAACGGTTTTTAAAGACTTCGTCTTCAATTTTCATTGTTGTAACAAAATCCTCACCATCAAGCACCCTTTGGGCGGCATCCGCTTTATAAGCAGATATATAATCGCTTATCTTTTTAAGACAAGGTGTTTCTTCGTGGCAATTAAAAAAATCCATTCCTCTTTTGTTCACATACTTAACCTCCAGCCCTTGAAGCACAAAAATAGAATGAGGCGATTTGTCAAAAATGATTCGCAGTAATTCCTCTTGAATCTTTATTTCACTTTGTTTTTTGTTCGTGGTTTTCTTTTTTGCCATTGTTTTATGGGTGCTTTATTAAAAGTTTCTTTTAGTCAGAATTTCCTTAGTAATTTAGACCGACTGTTTAAATTTTACAATAATTAATTGATTAAGTTTTTCAAAATTAAGATAATTCCTTTTATTTTCGACTTTTTTATGAATACTACTGCAAAGTTATAAATATTATGAAAGTTTTTTTTACAAGTCTGTTGTTATGTCTATTTTTTCTTGGTTTCTCTCAGCAAGACTCCTTATCTAAGCCGGGTGAAACAAAGTTTGATAATGAACATAAAAAATCAGCTAAAGCACTCAGCAAGGCTGATGATTTCTTTTTTGTCGGAAACTTTAAAAATGCCCTTCCCCTATTTCGAGAAGCCGAAATTTCTTATACCGAAGACGCCTTGTTTAATTTTAAGGTGGGAGTCTGTTATTTTAAATTAGGACAGCTAAAAGAGGCTTTGCCTTATTTCCAAAAAGCAAAAATGATTGATCCCAAAGTGGATCCTAAAGTCGATTATGCTTTAGGGCAGTCTTTACAAGCAAGTGAGCGATACGAAGAAGCAATAGAATCGTACAACTCTTACCTAAGTAGTCTTTCTGACAGCAAAAAAAACTTGGAAAAACCTAAGGTGGAAAACGAGATTGCAAAGTGTGAGAAAATGATAAAAAGCGATGTGCTCGAAACGCAAACCGTTGATAAAAAAAAGACGGAAACTAAAACTGCACACGAAACGGTAAAAAGTACAGAAAAGTCGCTTGTAAAGGATGAAATCAGATATAGAATTCAAATTGTTTCTGCTTCTGAACCTTTGAGTAGAGCTAGACTCAAAACAATTTACTCGGGACCTTTGAATATCTCGCACGAGAAAATAGGCACAATGCACAAGTACTTTATAGGTAACTTTAAATCTAAAAAAGAGGCATTGCGAGCGAGGTCTTTATCCGGTGTTGAAGGTGCGTTTTTAGTACGTTTTAAAAATGGCAAGAAATTGTAAAATATTTACAAATTTCTGTGAGGGAAAAGCTTATCCCAAATCACATTAAGTTATTAAAGCGTTACGGCATCTAAATCAATGGCTTTTTCTTCCACTTGTTCAACCTTGCCTCCCTCGCACATCAAAATACGAGATGGATATTTTTTCAGCAAACTGTAATTATGCGTTGCCATTAAGACCGTTTTGCCACTTTGCGACAATTTTAAAAGGAGTTGCATAATAACATCGGACGTTTCAGGGTCTAAATTCCCGGTTGGCTCGTCTGCCAAAATCACTTTAGGATTATTAAGCAAGGCTCTTGCTATAACGACACGCTGTTGCTCTCCGCCCGACAGTTGCTGAGGCATCTTTAACAATTTATCTTGTAGACCAACCTCATACATCACTTCGTTGATTCTTTGTTCAATATCTTTTTTCTTTTTCCATCCGGTGGCGTTTAACACAAACTTTAAATTATCAAACACATTTCGGTCTGTCAAAAGCTGAAAATCTTGAAAGATAACCCCCATCGACCTTCTTAAATCGGGCACTCTTTTCTTTTTGATGTTTTTTAATCTGAATCCGTTAGCAGAGGCTTCGCCCTGCAAAAGAGGCACTTCCGCTATCAAAGCCTTAATAAGCGAGGACTTTCCGCTACCCACCTTTCCTATTAAATAAACAAATTCGCCTTCCTCAACGGTAAAGCTAATGCTATTTAATACAACTTGATTGTCTCTTGCTATCGTCGCCTGACTAAAAGATATAACGCTCATAATAAATTTATTCTTTGATAGGTATTAATTCCCCAAAAGGCATTTCTTTGACCATTTTTACAGCTTGTTCTTCATCCATTACAATGCCAACCTGCTCCAATGTTTTCTGAGGTCTCGTGACCTTACAATGAGCAATTAGACGAAAAGATTCGTCCCGAATTTGCAAATAATCAGGGATACTTGCTGTTCCTTTGGTTTTTAATAGGTATCTCACTTTGATATATCGACCTCTTTTAAATTCTAAGCACAAAGATATATAATCTAAAATAAAATTACCCTTAGGATTTAAACGATTCGCAATATTAAACGTATCTTTGTCATCTTCAAAAAAATGAATATTATGAATTTTGAGTTAAACGTTGTAAAACAAGAAGTTGAAAACATTGTTGCAGAAGCAGCTAAGTATAATACACCTGAAGTATTAAAAAATATTTTTAACCTGATAGACTTGACAAGCCTTAAACCTACGGACAACAAGGTCAGCATCGAAAAGATGGTCGAGAAGGTTAATCAGTTTTCCAAAGCGTACCCTGATATGCCTCAAGTAGCAGCAATGTGCGTATACCCAAACTTTGCGGAAACGGTTAAAAGCAACCTTAAAGCAGATATTAATATTGCTTGTGTGGCAGCCGCGTTTCCGGCTTCTCAAACGTTTCTGTCTGTTAAAGCGGCAGAGTCCGAATTGGCAGTTGCCAAAGGGGCTAACGAAATAGATATTGTTATTTCTCTTGGTAAATTTTTAAATGGAGAGCTTGAGCAAGTTGCTAACGAAATAAGATTGATTAAAGAAAGTATCGGAGATGCTCATTTAAAGGTCATCTTAGAATCCGGACTTATCCCTGATTTAAATTCCGTTTACGAAGCCTCTATTTTATCTATTAACGCTGGTGCTGATTTTATTAAAACATCTACCGGAAAAGAGAATCCTGCAGCAACTTTGGAAGCCATTTATGTAATGTGTCACGCTATTAAAAACCATTACGAAAAGACAGGCAAAAAGATTGGTCTTAAACCTGCTGGGGGTATTTCTACTACCGAAGAGGTTATTGCTTTTTATGCAGTCGTTGAGCACGTTCTTGGAGAAGAGTGGCTTAATAATAAGCTGTTTAGAATAGGAGCCAGCCGTTTAGCAAACAATCTTCTTAAAGACATATATGCTCTGGAAGGGAAAACAGACGTTCAAGCGTATTTCTAAAAACGATTATTACGTTAACGACAGACTCATCTAAAAAAGTTTCAAAAAGATAATAGATAAAACACAAACAAATGAAAGATAGTATTGCAATAGCTTGCGACCACGCCGGATTTGAAACCAAAGAAGTATTGGTAGCTTGGCTACAAGAACAAGGTCACGAAGTTAAAGATTTTGGAACATATTCATCGGAAAGTAGCGATTACCCGGACTTTGCTCATCCAATGGCAGATGCTGTTGAGAAAGGGCTTTTTGACTTGGGCATCTCGCTTTGCGGAAGTGGAAATGGTATTAATATGGTAGCGAACAAACATCAGGGGATTCGCTCTGCTTTATGCTGGTTACCTGAATTGGCAAGTTTGGCAAAGCAACACAACAACGCTAATGTTTGTTCTATTCCTGCTCGATTTGTAAGCATTGATGAAGCTAAGTCCATTGTGGATGCGTTTTTAACAGCTGAATTTGAAGGCGGAAGGCATCAAAGAAGAATTGATAAAATTCCTTTGAAGTAAAAAACACCGTTTTACGGATAATAAAAAGACATTTTTAGAGTTATTGAAGAATTGGGATTAAAGTAAAAAAGTTTGAAGTCGAAGATTATAGTCATAATAGCCCTTATTATTTTTTCGGTGTCTTGTTCTACCAAAAAGAACACAGCTATTAGACGCTCGTATCATAATTTGACATCTCATTACAACGTTTACTTCAATGGTAAAGAGAGTTTTAAAGATGGAATCTCGTACCTTGAAGATAATCATCAAGACAATTATTCAGAAATTTTAAATGTCTTTTTATACGACGACCCCTCTTTCTCTTCCGTTTCTAGTCAAATGAAAAGGGCGGAAGATAAAGCGACTAAACTGATTAAAAAGCATTCTATCACCGTAAAACCAAAGCGTAAAAAAGGAAGAACGTCCGACAAGGATAAGGCTTTCTACGCCCGAAAAGAGTTTAATAATTGGGTAGATGATGCTTATCTTATGATGGGGAAATCGTTTTTTATTCGTCGTGAATTTATTTCAGCAGAGGAGAATTTTAATTGGATTCTTACAGAATACCCTAAAATGAATGCCAGATTCGATGCTTTAATTTGGTTAGCCAGAACTTACATTCAAAAAAAAGATTATCCCAAGGCACTTGACTTTTTACAAAGAGCCGAAGCTGAAAAGAAGTTCCCGGAAAAAAGACTCAATAGAGAGTTGTTCCCAACTTATGCCGATTATTACATCAAGCAAGAGCGTTATCAAGAAGCTATTCCTTGGCTGGAATTGGCATTAAAAGAAAGAGGCAAACGCCTATACAAAAGACGCTATAAATATATTATCGCCCAGATTTATCAAAAGTTTGGTCAAGAGAAAAAAGCCTATCAAATGTATAAAGAGGTCATTAAAATGAGACCTCCTTACGATATGGAGTTTTCTGCCAAGATACAAATGGCAACCCTGTTCGACCATAAAAAGGGCGATAGCAAAGAGATTCGTAAGTTTTTGCAGAAAATGCTTAAAGACGACAAAAACATCGATTATCAAGACCAAATATATTACGCTCTTGCAGAGATAGATATGAAAGAGCATCAAGAAGAAAATGCCATCAAAAATTATAAACTATCGGCAAACACCAGTGTTTCGAACGATAATCAACGTGGATTGTCTTATTTGGCTCTTGGAGATATTTACTTCGAAAAATTAGACTACCCTCTTGCCAAAGCCTATTACGATTCTACAAGAATGTACCTTTCTAAAAGCAATAAGCGTTACGACGAATCGAACGAAATGGCGGATAAGCTAACAGAACTTGTTAATTATTCGGAAACTGTTCAGTTACAAGATAGTTTATTAAACTTGGCTCAAATGCCTGCCCAAAAGCGTGATGCCATCATCTCAGAAATTATTCAAAAAATAATAGAAGAAGAGCAGAGAAAAGCTGAAGAAGAGCGACAACGCAGAATGGACTTGGCTCAGTACAACGAAAATAATCGTTCGGGAATGCTCAACAATTCTCGTGGAGGCGGCAAATGGTATTTTTACAACCCATCAGCGATTGGTATAGGACAAGCTGATTTCGAAAGAAAATGGGGTAACCGACGACTCGAAGATAATTGGAGACGAAAAAACAAAACGGTATCATCTTTCACAAATGCCGATGGAGAGATAGTCGCAAATGCCGACTCTACACAGCAAGAAGTTGATCTTAAAAGCAAGGCATACTATCTGAGTCAGTTACCAATGACAGACTCTGCAAAAGTTGCCTCTAACTTATTGATTGAGGAATCGCTTTACAATTTAGCCAGAGTTTACCGCACTCAATTTATCGACTATCAGAAATCTACAGAAACATTCTTAACGCTATTGGAGCGTTACCCCAATACGGAATATAAATTAGATGCTTATTATCAGCTGTATCAGTTATACGAATTGCAGAAGCAACCGGAGAAGTCTTTATTTTATAAGAATCTAATACTTAAAAAGTTCCCTGACAGCACTCCGGCTAAAATAATCAACGACCCTAATTACCTCGCAAAATTAGAGGCTGAAAAGAATAAGACAAAGTCGATTTACGAAAAAGCATTTAAGGCATTCAAAGTTCGGAAATTCTCAAAAGTGGTCGAATATTGTCGTTTTGTAGAGCAGAAAAATCCGGAAACACCGCTGATGTCGAAATTCGATTTACTTAAAGCTCAATCTGTAGGAGCAAGTGGAAATGTTGACCAAATGAAAATACTTTTAGGCGACATTAAAACCGAATACCCTCAAACAGAAGAAGCAGAGTTGGCAGACTTTATGCTTAGTAGAGTTGAAGCCGGAGGTTTTAAAAACTTTGTAGCCGAAGGAAGAAATCAAGCGATTGTTTTAGCAGAAACCGGCACTACAAAAAACTCCGATACACAAAATACAAACTCAGAAGAAGTAAATTCTGTTGAAATAGAAGAGATTGAGCCGGAAAACATCTACGAATATCATCCCGGGCAACCTCATTTGTATGTGATGGCTGCTACCGGAGAAATCTCAGATATGAATCGCTTAAAGTTTAATATCATCAAGTATAATATGGACAACTTCTTGATGTTCGATTTTAATGTTTCGGATAAAAAACTAACAAGCGATACCAAGCTCATTGTTGTAAAACCGCTTAACGATGCTAAAGAGGCATATAAATACTTAAAGCTAATCCGAAGAAATACAGAGGTCTATAGCGAATTCCAAAGTTTGGAGATGAAGCAATTTATTATCAGCCCTAAGAACTTAAACATTCTTATAAAAGACCAAAATTTAAGCCGATACATCTTATTCTTCGAGCAGAATTATAAAAAATAATGCTCATTTAAACTTGAAGTATCATTTGCTATGATGCTAAAAAATAATTCCTAACAAATCTTGTTTATTTTATAAACTAATTTATATTTGCATTAGATTATAAGTTTAACAATATGAAAACAGCAGGTTTATCTCCCGAGAAAAGTTTAGAAATTATAACAGAGGTTATCGCTCAAGCGAGAGTTAAAGTAGAAGAAAATAGTTTTATCTATGTTCTGTGGGGCGTACTTATTGCGGTAGCTTCTATCGGTCAGTTTGCTCTTTTGCAAGGAGAGTACTACGACATAAGCTGGTACCCTTATTTTCTGATGCCCATAGGAGGCGTTATTAGTGGCATCTACTACAAAAAAGCACCTCAAAAAAATCAAATTAGCAAGATTATTGGCGTTGCGTGGATACTTTTATCCCTTAATATTATGATTTTAGGCTTTGCTTTTGGGTTGGTCTTAAAAGCACACCTTATTCCTATCATATTACTACTGCTCTCCGTTGGAATCAGCATTTCAGGAGTATCTATTAAAAGTAAGTTATTGATATTTTCCGGTATTTTGATTAATATTTCTGCTCTTGCTTGTTTTTCTGTAAGCTGGATGTATCAGCCTCTTGTTATGGGTCTTGTTGCTATTGTCGCTATTTTGATACCGGGAATTGTGTTAATGCTACAACATAAAAAAAGACAAAATGTTTAAGAAGCTGAATCCATTATTGCACTCGCAACTCCGGTTGGCAATTGTTTCATACCTCATAAGCAATGGAGAATCTGATTTTAACGAACTAAAAAAGGTTACAAAGGCAACTTCCGGAAATATCAGTGTACAGTTAAAGAAGCTGGAACAAGCTGAATACATTAGCATACAAAAAGGTTTCTTAAACAATTATCAACATACAAGCATATCTATTACCCAAACCGGAATTGATGCTTTTGAAGAATATGTAGAAGCTATTAAAGCCTATTTGGAATAGGCATAAACCATAATCCTATGATAAAAATGACTCAAGAAAAAAGAAATTTACTAATCGTCTTAGTGGGCTTTCCGCTAATTTACTTTGTGTATAGTTTAACGCCATTGGCAAAAGAACTGTTCGAAGAAAGAAACAACAGCTTATTTATTCCATTTTGGAGCGGAATTATCACCTTCCATTGGATAAGCGTTTTTGCTGTCAAAGCTTTTTTGAAGCAAGAAAATAAAAGCCTCAGCGATATTGGATACCGCTTAAACTCCAAAAAGACCATCATTCTTGTGTTTTCCTATTTAGCAATTGCATTGCTTGTATTTGGATTTACAGAATGGTCTTTAAATTATGTTTCGATAGATGAAGAAAAATTATCTAAATTATCGAACTTCTTCCCTAAAACAACCGCACAAAGAATCTTCTTTATCGTAACGGTTTTTACAGCCGGGGTCTGCGAGGAGATTGTTTACAGAGGTTATCTTATCACAAAGTTGACAGACCTTAAAATCAATAAATGGTTGGCGATAATACCGGCAGGAATCGCCTTTGTGCTTACTCACGGCATCGTGTCTGTAAGTGCCTACAGTCAGTTCTTGTTTTACTTTATTTTTGCGTTGGTGTTAGGGGTTATCTTTGTCCTTAGCAAACGGTTATTACCGAACATTATCATTCATTTATTGTTCGACTTAACTGCGATGATGGCTATATTTCAGGCGATAGGAGGATAATTATCTGAATAAAATTAACATTCGATTCATAAACAACTGTGTTTAGCTTCTTAAATTTTATCTGATAAATTAACTCTATTCTACATTTTTTATTAATTTAGGGGTTCAAAACAAACTTTAGCTAAGAGCCTTAGAGATATTTAATATTGGGAAAAGCCATTCACTTTGAGAAAACAATTATTACGACCCGATTATTAAACCCGATTAAAATGTATCGAAAAAGCCCAAAGCAGTCGGAATAAGCCGAAAAAAGACTTTAAACAGGAGTAGGTCAATTAAATTTTTAAAATATTATGGAAATAGCAATTATTATTTATGTAGCAATTATTATTTTGATGATTGTAGCGGGATGGAAAGTTTATGTAAAAGCCGGTAAGCCGGGTTGGGCATCTATAATCCCAATTTACAACACCCTTGTTCTTTTAGAAATTGTCGGGAAACCTTGGTGGTGGTTATTATTGTTGATTTTTATTCCTGTTGTAAATGTTATTCTCGCAATATGGATGATTAACCTATTATCTAAAAGTTTTGGTAAAGGTGTAGGCTTTACTCTTGGACTTCTCTTCTTACCATTTATATTCTATCCAATATTAGGATTTGGAGATGCTCAGTATCAAGGTCCTGCCGGAAAATAAGAAAATATATCACTATACAAACAAGGCTACCCTAACAAGGTAGCCTTTCTTATTTTTAATGGTATTTTACCTAAATAACGTGAGGTTTTCCCCACAGAAATCCGCGAATATCTTAGCCTTGAACTTAAAAACTAGGGATTAATAACGGTTATGACTCTCGTTAAATGTTAGCTTATCCCGAATTCACATTAAACAAAAAAAACCTCAAAGGTTTTAGAAACCTTTGAGGTTTAATAATATATAAAATAAAGTATATTATTTGATGTTCAATTTCTTCTTCATATTCTTGCTTAAAGCATCTTTATGAAGCATAATATCGATGGTCTTTAACTGAACGAATGGCTTAGAAGCGTAGAAATAACCTGCGTAATCGTTACCGTGCTCCGACCAAGAGTTTTTAACGATGTAATACTCTGTTCCATTTTGGTCTTTAACGAGACCAACAATATGCATTCCGTGGTCGTCAGTTGTTTGGTAGTTATCGAATCCTTTTTGACGCATCTCTTGAGTAATCACTTTTTCCTTACCGGGAGCATCGAAAGTGTAGAACAATTTAGCTCTTTCTCTTTCCGACATTTCAGCCCATTTAGACTGCTCGCTATCTTTTAAGTTCTCTTTAGACTCCTCAGGCACAACAGCAACACCGTTTCTCCAAGAAAAACCTTTCTCGCTGATGTCAGCACCCCAAGCAATAGTATATCCATTTTCGATAGCTCTATCCATAATGTCTGTTAACTCATTCACTTTTACATTATAAATAGCATCCCACATCCAGTTGTCTTGTACTTCTAAAATAAATTTTTCGTAGAAAGGATGATGTGTGAAAGAACCAATTTCCACATAGTTATCAGCATCGAAACCTAAAGACTCAGCAAACGATTTTGGAGTGTACTCTTTACCTTTATAAGTAAATTTCTCAGGAACTTCGCCCAAATAGGTTTCTAAAACTTTAACATAAGCATCTTTCCAAACCGGAGTAATGGTTCTATTTTTATCTTTAACAACAGCATCAACAAATCCTTTTAAGATAGCGTCTAATTCACCGTGAACATCTTTTTCAGTTCCGTAGTTTAAACCTTGGTAAACCTCTTGAGGCACAATACCATATTTGCGAATCATTTCGGTAACATCGTGAAAAGCACCTCCTTGACCAAAGTTCAAGATACCGTGCATACGAACATACTTATCTGCTTTTTCCTCGTAAGTATGACGAACGATAAACATTTCCGAA
>PDWI01007174.1_pt1 | contig 13677 bp, 14 predicted proteins | sample 1430891 | NCBI WGS metagenome assembly PDWI01 (sample SAMN01162508, study PRJNA174530) | Oral metagenome, whole genome shotgun sequencing project. | biome: Marine environment; feature: Marine mammal; material: Swab sample of the gingival sulcus; isolation source: swab sample of gingival sulcus...
AACCGCTTGAGGTCTTTTTGTGCAAGGGCCGAGAGATTGCCGAAGGTCATGGAGCAGGCTCCGAGTACGGCAAGCAGGGTGGTTATCTCCAGACCGGGCTTGAGAAAGGTCGCCATACGAACAAGCACCACAACGGCACCCATTTTAGGCATCGTTGCCACAAATGCGGCGGTCTCGTTGCTCGCGCCCTGATAGACATCCGGGCACCAAAAATGGAACGGGAAAAGAGCCAGCTTGAAGAACATGCCCCCAAGGAAGAGGGTCAAACCGGCGACCGCCATGGAATTGTCGGCAAACGTCCAATTCTTTGTGGCAAGTTCCGCGATATACGTCGTGTGCTGTGCCGCCATAATATAGGACAAACCGTACAGAGCAAGGGCCGTGGCGACCGCACCGAACAAGATGTATTTCACACCGGACTCGGCCGCCCCCTTGGACCTGGCTCTCAGCGGAATGATGGCATACATGGAGTACGATGCCAACTCCAATGCAAGATAGATGGTGATCAACTCCACGCAGGAAGCGAGCATCATCAAACCAAGCGTGGAAAAGGTGAGCAGCATATAATAGTCCGTCTTCTTCTCGTCTGCCAAGGTCGTTTGCCGTGTGGTGTTGAGAACAACGACCAAAAAACCGAACGCAATGGCAATCTTGAAGAATTGGGACATCATATCCACGACATACACATCGTAAAACATGGTGCCGTTCGCATCGTAATAGGCAATGGTCGTCAACAAGCCGAGAAAAGCACCCAAAGGCAACCATTTTTCAGCAACGGGTTTCCATGTCCTGCCACCACAACTTTGCACCATCAAAACAGCGGCAAGGAACAGGTAGCAGAGTTCCGGGACAATGAGACTGAAGTTGAAGTTCATGTCTTACTCCCCCTTCTTGACCGCAAGGACACGCACAATGTCGCTGGCGGCGGTTTGCATTGGCTGCCCGGTTTCCAGATGGACGACCTTGCGCTTGTCAAAGTCGGTGAGCAGCTTGTCGATGGACGGATCAATAATCGTAAAAAACGGTGTTGGCGCAAGTCCGATCCAGAGGACGAACACGGTGGGGATAGTCAGATATATCCACTCACGGACGTTCAAGTCCTTCCATGAAGCGGCCGTGGACGGCTTGCCCCATGCCATTTTCAAGGAAACGCGGAACATGTATGCCGCTGCCAGCAGTGCACCGGGCACGCAGAGGAAGCCGATCCAGGTGTTTTTCTGAAATGCACCGACAAACACGAGAATTTCCCCCACAAACCCGTTGGTTCCGGGGAAGCCGAAGGATGCCAGAGCCATGAGCCCCCAGAAGAACATGAAGGCTGGCATGTACTTGCCCATCCCCATGTTGTCCTCTATTTCGCGAGAATGACTGCGTTCGTAGACGCAACCGATCATCATAAAGAGGGCACCCGTGACGATACCGTGATTGAGCATCTGGAAGAGGGCTCCCTCAACGCCACGCAGATTGAACAGGAATATGCCGAGCGTGACAAATCCCATGTGCCCGACTGAGGAATAGGCGACCAGTTTCTTGATGTCCCGTTGTCCCAGTGCAATGGCACCGCCATAAATGATGGAAACCAGCGAGATAACTATCATCATGGGGGCAAAGTATTGACTGGCAGCCGGAGCCAACGGCAGGCAGAAACGCAGGAATCCGTACGTCCCCATCTTCAGTAGCACAGCCGCCAAAATGACGGAACCAGCCGAAGGAGCCTGAACGTGCGCTGCGGGAAGCCATGTGTGGAACGGGAACATGGGAACCTTGATGGCAAAGGCAAGAGCCATGGCCAAAAACGTCCAGAACTGGAAACGGAAGCTGAAGGTGTGCTCCATAAGTTCCGGGATGGAGAAGGTACCACCCGTAATGCGAAAGGCGACAATGGCCGCCAACAACAAGGTGGAACCGGCCAGCGTATACAGGAAGAACTTGAGCGATGCGTACTTGCGATCATCACCGCCCCACACCGCGATGAGCAGATACATGGGGATAAGCATGGCTTCCCAGAACACGTAAAACAGAACCAAATCCAACGCGCAGAACACGCCGATGACGGATGAAGTCATGAACAGCAAACAGAAGTGAAATTCCTTTTCCCGTTTGCCGATGTAGGTCCATGAGCACATGACACACAGCGGCAGGACCGCAACCGTCAGCAGGACCATGAGTATGCTGATGCCGTCCACGCCGAGATAATACTGCAAGCCCCACTGATGGACCCAGTCGATTTTCTCGACGAACTGAAATTCGGCATTGCGTTCAAAGGTAAGTAGCGGCACGGCAAGCAGGCACTCAATGAGTGATGCCACCATGGTGTAGTAGCGTACTACGGGCGCAGCCTTGAAGAAAAACAGGCCGCATGCCGCCACGAGGGGGAATACTATCAACAATGTAAGAACCGGATATCCGAAGTCCAAAATATGCTCTCCTTAGATTGTCCGGCCTAGCCGAAGTACCATACAAGGGCGAAGATGCCCAAACCAAGAACAGCCGCATACGCCAGATAATCCTGCAAATTCGCCGCCTGAACTCTGGCTCCGAATTGACCGATATTTCTGACGGAGTAAGCACTGCCGTCCACCACCGTATCTATCCCCTTCTTGTCGAAGACGGATGTTCCATCACCGATTTTGATCAGCGCGCGTAAACCGACGGTCCGGTAAACCTCAGTCCACACATCATCTACCTTGGAGACCGGCCAGCAAACAGCCTTCATCGTCACACGACCGACAAGGCGGTAAAACCAGTCAAAATCAAGATTGAGATACGCATGCGGGGTAATGATGGATCGGGTCAGGTAAAATGCCAGCCCGGAAAATCCGAGCAACAGCCCCGAATTGATAACCTTGTCCATATGCCAAGGCTCGAACGGGTGCTCCACCGCCATCGGAAGATATCGGTATAGCATCTCCGGACACACCCCTTGCGCGATGCAAAGCAGACCGCCGATAGCCATCCCCACATACATGTTGACCGGCAGTGGTTTGACCTCCCCGGTATACTCCTTTTTACCGCCCCAAAACGCAAAGTACGGGAGCTTTATGCCGACCGATATGAACGTTCCCACGGCAGCGATCTCCATTCCAAGAGCCAATATGGTGCGGTGCGCTTCTGCGGCTCCCGCAATGGTCATGGTCTTGGAGATGAAACCGTTGAAAAGCGGCATACCCGAAATCGACAGGGCCGCGATCATGTAAAGAATCATGACCAGCGGCAGCTTGTAGGCCAGCCCACCGAGCTTGTTGAGTTTGACGGTGCCGACCGAATAGAGAATCGCGCCCGTTCCCATAAAGAGCAACCCCTTGTACAGGATATGCGCGTAGGCATGAGCCACGGCTCCGTTGAGCGTCATGGCTGTCCCGATTCCGATTCCGGCCACCATATAACCGACCTGAGACACGATATGATACGAGAGAATACGGCGGGCATTGTTCTCGATACACGCGTACAGGACACCGAAGACCGCCATAATGGTTCCGGCCACGGCAAGGACTTCCCAACCGGCGAACCCTCTGGCAAGGACATAGACCGCCGTCTTGGTGGTAAAGGCGCACATGTACACCGCACCGGCAATGGACGCTCTCGGATAGGCATCCGGCAACCATGCATGCAACGGAACCACAGCCGCATTGACGCAAAAACCAGTGAGAATCAGCCAGTCATACAGATGACCGGCACTTGGATCGGCCGCGACAAAAGCAAAGGAACCCGTGGCCTTGTATTTCAGTAATAGTCCGGCCAACAGGAACAGTCCGCCGACAGTGTGGTACACAAAATACCGGAACCCGGCACCAACAGATTCTTCTGTGCGGGCCTGCCAAATCAAAAACGTGGAACCGATGCTCATGAGTTCCCAAAAGAGAAAAACCGTCAGCAAATCACCGGCAAAGACACACCCGAAACCGCCTGCCACGTAAAGAGAACCAGCGACATAGTGTCCTCTGTCCTCAACGTGCATCCCGTAAATGGCACCGATAAAGGCGATGATGGCGAAAACCTGCCCGAAAACAATGGACAATTTGTCCACCCGGCCAAGAAGCAGATTTTGATCAAGATAGTGCAACGCACCATACATACCGGGCTCGACAGTAAAGATGCTGGCAATGGCAATAAGCGGTGCGGTCAATCCCAATGCCCCGCGAAACGCCTTATTGAGCCAAAGGGACTTGGGAACAACAAGGACGACAGCGGCCAACCCAATAAACGCCAGGGCAGGATGGATGAAGCTAGTCTCCATAATAGTCCTCCTTGCGCCTAATGAACGGCTGCACGATTTTCTTCATGAGAATGACCATCCCAAGGCCGACGATCAACCCGAACCCGGCAAAGAAACCGGGATACTTGTCAAGGCCGAAGTGAGGATGGTGCGTCACAAACGGGATATTGAGCAAAAGCAATACGATCAGCACACCAAAAAAGATGTACTTCCACGTTGTTGCGTTATCTCGCCATTTGGCTAGGAGTTCACCTAATTTTTCTTGATTCATGGATACCCCCTAGAACTTGCCCATGATGTTGACGAAGTTCAGGAACGTCTGCGGATACAGCCCCAAAAACACGGAGATCGTCGCCGTGATGCACAGCGGGATGACCATGGTCATGGCAGCCGACTCGGAATAGTCATGAGACGCGACCTCCAGACTCGGTTCCTTGAAAAAGGCGCGATACAAAATCGGAACAAAGTAGCCCGCGTTGAGTGCCGTTGACAAAAGAAGCATGACCAGAAGCGGCCACTGACCGGAATCAAGCGTTCCGTTGATCAGATACCACTTGGAAACAAAGCCGCAGACCGGCGGCATGCCGATCATGGACAACGACGCAAGGCCGAACGCGGCAAATGTCCACGGCATTTTTCTTCCCAACCCATCCATAAGACTGATTTTCTTCAAATGCGCAACCACATAGATGCAGCCTGCCCCCATGAACAAGGTGATCTTTGAAAAGGCATGGTGGGCGATATGTATGACGCCACCTTGTACGGCAGCATCGGCCAACATGGTAACACCGACCACCACATAGGAAAGTTGGGCCACGGTGGAGTACGCCAGCCGCGCCTTGATATCGTCCTTGGTCAGGGCGATGAACGAAGCCACCACAAGGGTGAACCCCGCGATATACGCCGTGCCGTGTGCGATGGAGGTCTCACCGAGCAGTGACCCCGGCGTCCCGATGAATATTTGGCTCATGGTCAGCATACCGGCCGTTTTCGTCCCAAAGCCGGACAAAATGATCCGACAGACACAAAACACACCGGCCTTGACCACTGCCACGGCATGCAACAGAGCCGAAACCGGCGTCGGGGCAACCATGGCCGAAGGAAGCCAGTTATGAAACGGCATCAGCGCGGCCTTGCCGATACCGAAGATATACAGCCAGTAGGTCAGCGCGACCAATCTGGGATGCTCGGCCACAACCTGCGGAGAAAACATGCCGTTGACGACGTCGGCAAGGTGGAAGTCAAGGTTGCCGACCAGCACATACGTCAGCACCATGGCCGGAAGCAGGAAGAGCTTGGAAGTACCCATCAGGTAAACGATGTACTTTCGGGCACCGGTTTTGGCATCCTCATCCTCATGATGATAGACCAGCGGGTACGTGAACACGGTGATGACTTCGTAGAAGAGATACAGCGTGAACACGTTGGCCGACAAGGCCACGCCAATGGCACCGAAAATGGCGACGGCAAAGCAGACATAGTATCTGGTCTGGGCATGTTCGTTCAACCCGCGCATGTAGCCGATGTTGTAACTGGTGACAAAAAACCAGAGGAACGGCGCGATCAGACCAAAGACCATGGACAGGCCGTCCGCAGCAAAGGCAATGGTTATTCCGGGTATCAGTGTGGTAATCTTGTAGTACCAAACCTCCCCGTCAAGGACGGCTGGTGCCATGGACAGCACACTGGCAAACGTCAGGGCGGCAGCGATAAAACTCACGGCCTCGCGCCTGTTTTCATTTTTTCTCATAAGCCAGACAAAGAGCGGTGCGATCAGTGTAATCACCACCGGCAGCAGAATCCGGGCACTTTCTATGGTAACCCCATTCATAAAGCTATTCCTTCAAGGTAGTGATGTCACTTGTACGAGCGGAACCGAACCGCTTTGCCACGACCACGATAATTGCCAGGACAAGAGTTGCTTCGGCGGCAGCAAGCCCCATGACAAACAGGGTGCCGAGTTGACCGAGAACCGCATTGTAATCCGTGAGCTGGGCGGCCGCCACAATGGACAGCCCCGCGCCGTTGAGCATCAACTCCACGCAGATCAACACACCCACAAGGCTTCTGCGTTGCGTCAGACCAAACAGTCCGGCACACAGCAGGATCAGCGCAACGATTTGATATAACGACAAAACACTCATCTAGTTCACCCCTCCCTTTTTCAAAGCCCGCTTCTCCCATGTCAACAACACGGCACCGGACATGGCGACCATGAGAATGACTGAGATCAACTCGAAAGGCAGGAAGTACGAGCCCATAAGCTCGCCACCCAATTGCTTGATAGTGACCGTAGCCGGGACGGATACGGAGGCCACAGGTTTGGTCATGACCAGCCATCCGAGTACCCCTGCCGGGGCCATGGTGGCAACCAATCCCAAAACATACGTTTTCATGGGAACCTTTCCGGCTTCATCCCCTCCTTTTTCCGCCCGTGTCAGCATGACGGCAAAAAAGATGAGAACCGAAACGGCACCCACATAGATGAGCAGTTGCATAAAGGCCATAAACGGCGTTGCCAGCAACAGATACATCCCGGCCACACCAATGAGGGTCGTGATCAGACCGACAAGGGCACGCACCAGACTGGAACTGCCAACAGCGACAATGGCCCCGCTCAAAATGATAAGCGTATAGACGCAAAACGCGACTTTTGCCATTACTTCCATATCCTAAGCCTCCTTCTCCGCCGGGGTCGGCCTGGCCTTGGTTTTCGGCGCGGGCGCAGGAGCGGGCAACTCCATGGCCTGTTCCTTCAGGCGCGCGATGAGATCAAGATTCATCTCTTTGCGGTCAGTAGCCACCCAGTAAATATCCTTGGAGAATCTAAGTGCCTTTGCCGGGCAGTTGTCGATACACGTGCCACATAGGCTACACAGGGAAAAATCATACGTGAATTTTGCGGGATGTTTCGGAGCCTTGGGCTTGACAACCTTTTCCCCCGCCTCCTTGGCCGCTTTCATGGCGGCCTCCTGCTCGGGGGTCGGTTTGGGAGGCTTGCTCTTGGTCAACTTCAGGCAGTTACTCGGACAGTTTACCACGCACATCATGCAGGAGATGCACTTGGACGTGGCCGGGTCTTTCAACATACCGACGTGTTCGACATGCCCACCGTAGGTGGATAAATTCTCGTCATCGATGACCTGGCGCGGATAATGGACCGTAATCTGGGGTTTGCAAAAGTACTTACCCGTGATCTTCAGGCCCACCAACAGGGACCAACAATCAAGAAGAGGCTGTATGATGTGCTTTCTAATTATACCCATATCGACACCCCTACAGCTTGATCAGCAGTGCGGTGACCAGCAGATTTGCAGTGGCCAACGGCAACAGCCATTTCCAGTTGATGTTGAGAAGTTGGTCAAACCGGACTCTCGGATATGTCCAGCGAGCCCAGATCATAAGAAACAACAAGGCATAGGTTTTGAGGATCATCCACCACCATCCGTCCACACCGGGAAAGGGACCGTTGAACCCGCCGAGAAACAACGTGGCGCAGACCGAACAAACCACGACCATATAGCCATACTCCGCCATAAAGAAGAGGCCGAAGCCCATGGATGAATATTCGGTGTGAAAACCGGCGGTCAGTTCGGATTCGGCCTCGGCCAGATCAAAGGGAGCACGGTTTGTTTCACCGAACATGGCAACAATGAATATCAGGAAAGCCAATGGCTGCTTCCAGATAAACCAGCTAAACATGGTGCCGGACTGCTGGGCCGTAATCTCGTGCATATTCAGGGAACCAGTCATGAACGCAATGGTCAAAACGACCAGCAAAAGCGGAATTTCATAAGCCACGGTCTGCGCCACGGCACGGGCCGCGCCCAATACGCCCCATTTGTTGTTGGAAGCCCAACCAGCAAGGATGACCGCCAATCCGTTGAAACTGGAGAAAGCCAGTATCAGTAGCAGTCCAAGGTTCACCTCCATACCGATATTCGGAGAATACGGAATGGGCATGAAGAGCAGGAGCACCGGGAGCATGGACAAAATCGGCGCGAACCAAAACAGGACACCGTCTGCATTGTCCGGTGTCAGGAGTTGTTTACTCATGAGCTTCAAGCCATCAATAAGCGGCTGAAGTATGCCGTGAGGGCCGACTTCAAAAGGGCCGGGGCGGCGTTGGATATGCCCTGCGAATTTACGTTCGCAGTAGACCAGCACCAGTGCATTGATTCCCAGCCACACCATTGAACAGATGGCCCCGAGGATCAGGTTAAACAGTATTGCCGGTAATCCGAACATTGATACCCTCCTACCTGTCGAGTTCCGGGATAATCAGATCAAGGCTGCCCAATATGGCAACGGCATCGGCCAAAATCGCCCCTGTTGCCGATTCGGCAAATGCATGCATATTGGAAAAGCCGGGTGCACGGAGCTTTACGCGATACGGCACCTTGCTCCCGTCGGAAACAACATAAATGCCGATTTTTCCACGTCCGCCCTCAACATTGAAATAGGCTTCGCCTGCCGGGGGTTTCATGGCGGGCTTGGGTGCCTTCTTTATGATGTGCTTTCCTTCGGCACCATCAAGCTGCTCCAAAGCCTGCTCAATGATGCGGCAGGATTGCTCCATCTCCGCAAGGCGCACATGATAGCGACCAGCCGAACAGGCGGAATCCTGTGTCGGGATATCAAAGTCGAACCGATCATAGACCGAGTATGGCTCGGCCTTTCTCACGTCGTAGGCAACACCCGCCCCGCGCAAGACCGGGCCAGTACATCCGTAACGGCGACACATATCCTCATCAATAAGACCGATCCCCTCAATGCGCCGACGAAGAATCAGGTTCTCGGTCACGAGATCATGATACATGGGAAGACGCTTGCGAAAAGAGGGAATGAACGCTTTCATAAGCTCGATACATTTGTCGTCAAAGTCCATCTGCAAGCCGCCGACACGAAAATTGGAATAGGTCAATCGCGATGCGGAAGGCCGTTGAAGGATGTCCAATATCCTTTCACGATCATCAAATGCGTACATGATCGGAGTAAATGCCCCCAGATCAAGGATATACGCTCCCCACCACAACAAATGCGAAGCGATGCGGTTGAATTCCGTCATGATGACACGTAGGTATTCAGCCCGCTCGGGCACTTCAATGCCCATCAGTTTTTCGACTGCCCCCACATAGGCCCAATTCCAGGCCATGGCGTGCCCATAGTCGACGCGGCCCATGTTGGGGATAAAACCACCCCACGTCTGGGTCTCGCCCATTTTTTCATGCATTCGGTGCAGGTAGCCCAAAACCGGCTCGGCCCGGACGATGTATTCGCCGTCCACCTCGATCACGATCCGAAGCACGCCATGGGTCGATGGATGCTGCGGCCCCATGTTGATGATCAGGGTGCCTTCCTGCTTTCCGGCCTCAAACTTGGTGGTATAAAAATCTCCCACCATTTGTTCCATATTTTGATACGCCGACATAAAACTCTCTGTGCGGTTGATTTGGACCGATAGCCCCGGCCTAGGCTTCCGAGGCCTCTTCAGCCTCTTCGTCCGCAAACAACGCCTTGATTTCCTCGGAGCAGGAAATTACTTCACCCAGGCTCAGGATGTCCTTGATGGACTTACGGGCCTTGGCAGTCTTGACAAGGGGGTGGAAATCCACATCCTCCACAGGCATGAGCAACGGGACGAGATTGGGATTGTCCTCAAAGTTGACACCGTGAAAATCGCGCGTTTCCCGCTCATGCCATTCCGCTCCGTGAAACACGCTGGCAATGGACGGAACCGTGGGGTTGTCCTTTGGGATAAGCACCCGTAGCGTCACTCGCTCGTCAAGTGCCCACCTGTTGAAATGATAGAGCACCAGGAACCCCTCTTCACAGTCCAATGCAAAAATATCTTCAAGGGAATATTCGGCCTCATACAGTTGCCGGGCGGCCTTGACTATCTGATCCGTAGCCAAAAAGACGGACCACACATGTCCTGTCGCGCCCTTGTCCTGTTTTGCCACACATTGCGTGACAATTCCGTCGAGAGCTTGCAACATGGGCTAGCCCTCCACTTCGGTGGCAACAGGCCACCAACGTTTTCCGGTGATCACCCGTTGCAACTGGAAGAAGCCCTCAAGCAACCCTTCCGGCCTCGGCGGACATCCGGGCACATATACGTCAACCGGAATGAGTGTGTCCACGCCTTCCACAACGTTGTAATTGCCCTTGATCTTGAAAGGACCACCGGAGATGGCACAGTTCCCCATGGCAATAACCCACTTGGGACCGGGCATCTGCTCATACAACCGGACGACAGCCGGAGCCATCTTCCTGGTTACGGTACCAGCCACGATCATAACGTCAGACTGTCTCGGTGAAGGTCGAAAAACCTCTGCCCCGAATCGGGCCATATCGAAACGAGCCATACCAGTTGCCATCATTTCGATGGCGCAGCAGGCAAGCCCGAACGTCATGGGCCACAGGGACATGGATCGACAGATGTCAAATATCTCCTGCGCCCACGGAGCATTGACGATGGGATCATCAAAATGATGATTCCCGGTCGTCAAAAATTCCGGCTGCACTACTGAATCCTTCGCGGCCATGTAAACACCCCTTTCGCCCAAAAGTAGACGACGGAAAGAATCAAGAATGACAAAAAGATAAAGACCTTTACAAAGGGAACCCAACCTTCGGCATCAAGGTATGCCGTGGATACGGGAAACAGGTAAAGGACATCCACGTCAAACGCGAGAAAGATCAGGGCGTACACATAATAGGAGACACCCCAACGGGTCCAGGAGCTGCCACGGGGAACCATGCCACATTCATAGGGCATACCAATATCCCCCCCCCGAGCTTTCGGGGCAAACAGCACCGCCAGGAGCAACGGCCCGCAGGCAAAGAGCAAGCCTGCGAACAAAAATAGAATGATTGCAAAATGGAGCCACTCAAAAAGCATATCCGGTCCTTTAACAATAACTTTACGCAAAGCCTCAGAGAATTACTATAATCTCAAGGCTATTAACTCTCATGCCTAGAAAAAGAGATTACGTCAAGTACAGATCTCTTTTTTCATATTTACCCTACCTTCTAAGTCGCCAATTTTCTTCACTCTGCTATGGCTCTTGCGGCAGCCAGGGCCATATGACGAGTCGACATGGCGTTAAAATGAAATTCCGCATGACACTGTAGCGCGGCACGCTCCATACAGGTCGCAAAGTAGCCCGCACATAAAATACCCCCAAAAGGGCTCATCAGTTAAAACGTCCTTTCCCATCATGCATCTCGCGCCGACAGGCGCATCCTTATGCCGCGCGGCTGACGTGGAGCGAAGCGGACGGCTGACGCGGAGCGAGCGCGGCTCGACCCTCCCGCGCTTCTCCGCAAATCAAACGTGTGAACAATTTTTTATTTTGGCAACCTCGCCACACGCTCTCTCATGGATAAAAGGACGCTTCGACCAGAAAAGCCCACATTTTGGTGCACTTTCAAAAAAATACAAGGCTTAATAATACTATAAATATGAGGCAGACCCAAAACATTGACGACCGTATAAGGACTTCCAAAAATTTGGTTATAGAAAAATTAGCACAGGATATGCCAATTTTAATTTTTCAATACTTTAAAGAGTGTTAGAAAGATATCTAGTCAAATTTATCCTATAAAAAACTTGACAAATTTCTGAATAACCATAACGTCTATCCCACAGGAGGTAGAAAAAATGCAAATATATGCACAAGTCAAAAGAAAAGTCTCAAGGCTAAAAGCAGGCCGCCTAATTACATATAACGATTTCAAAGAATTAAATAGAAAATCTCCTCAAGCCTTAGCTAAAGCTTTACAACGCTTAGTTGAGAACGGCGACCTCGTTCGCCAAAAAAAAGGCGTCTTCTATAAAGCCCAAACAACACGCTTTGGAGAACTCAAGCCAACTGACAATGAGATTTTAAAAAGCTTGATGCTAGAAAACGGCAAATACACCGGCTACCTCTCTGGTCTTGCTGTATATTTACTATTTAAGATTTCCACTCAAGTTCCCAATGAGACAACCATAGCCACTCCTGACCCCAGCAAGGGGAAAAGCAACAACCGGCTAGCAACAAAATACGTCAAGAGTTATGTCAAAAAGATCAATAAAGACAACATCTACTACTTACAGATACTTGACGCTCTTCGATTCATCAAAAAGGCACAAGGCACAAGCCCAACCAATGTGATATCCACGATGAAAAAGATTATTGATTCTTTTGAATCGGCTGAAATAAAAAAACTAACGACATACGCCTTGCAGTACCCGCCATCAACTAAAGCTATGTACGGTGCCATCATTGATTATCTAGGCTATGAAACATATGCATCTGCAATAAAAGAATCTCTTAACCCCTACAGCAAATATTCGATTGGAATTTCATCTGACGAACTCCCAAACAAAGAGGAGTGGAGGATTCAATGATTCTACACAACGATCCGCAGGCGTTGAGCGATGCAATTACAGCGACGTCACAGGCCTTGGGAATCAGGGATCTCTATGTTGAAAAAGATTACTGGGTCACCCTAGCCTTATTTCGTTTGGCCAACTCAGACTTGTCGGAAGAGATCGTGTTCAAGGGGGGAACATCTTTGTCTAAAGCCCATAAAATAATTGAGCGTTTTTCAGAAGATGTAGACCTTGCATTAATCCCGGAGGAGGGAAGGTCAAAAAACCGAATAAAACAAAAGCTTCGGGCAATCACAAAGACAGCTGGCCAAGACATGAAAGAGGACACTGTGAGTTCACGCAAATACTCCAACAGTAGAAAAGTATACTTCGAATACGACAAACAGATCGACAGTGCTGGTTGGGGGCAAATCTCCCCAACCGTATTGGTGGAAGCCAACGCGTTTGCTACACCGCTCCCCATGACAAAAGTCCAAATTTCTTCATACATTTATGAATACCTTCACGACACAGACAACGCGGAACTGATCGAAGAGTTCAAGCTTGAACCTTTCGACCTCAATGTGTTGCATGTCGAGAGGACTCTAGCTGAAAAAGTCATGGCACTCGTCAAGGCGTCAACCAGAGAAGACTACATAGAAAGTTTAGGAGAAAAAATTAGACATATCTACGATTTCCATCGACTAATAACCGTGGGAGGGATGGCAGAGTTCGTCTCGGGCGATAAATTCAAACCGATGATTGAAGCGGTAAAAAAAGACGACGAGGCATCACCAGTAGGCGACCAATCGTGGCTAGACAATCCATGTTACCAATGCTCCCTTTTCAGCACTCCAGGCGAAACCTTCCCAAAACTTAGGGCCATCTACGAAGGAGACTTTAGGGGCATGCTCTTCGGCGAACTCCCTTCAATGGAAGAAGTACAAGGCTCTTTAGGACTCATCGGGGGGAGATTGCAGGAATGGGAATCATGATAGCAACAAGTTGTGTGCGTCAAGTTCAGCAATTTCGTCTTGGCATGTGAGTCGTTCCCCAGGGGGCGCGCCCCCTGGGGAACGGTTTTACGCTACTAATTCCA
>PDWI01007175.1_pt1 | contig 13677 bp, 13 predicted proteins | sample 1430891 | NCBI WGS metagenome assembly PDWI01 (sample SAMN01162508, study PRJNA174530) | Oral metagenome, whole genome shotgun sequencing project. | biome: Marine environment; feature: Marine mammal; material: Swab sample of the gingival sulcus; isolation source: swab sample of gingival sulcus...
TACATTAGATAGAATAAATTTAAATGAAAATGATAGAATAACTCTAATAACATCTGATAATTTACTTGGTAATGTCTGTAGTGCAAAATTAAAAGACCTTATATGTGATGCTTATAAAATAAAAAGTGCGCAAGTTAACATAAACAGAATTAAGTATTTACAAATCAACGATCTTGAAAAACTCAGAAAAAAAGGATTAAAGAATTTAATTTCAACAGTTTTGAATATATTAAATGATGATAGCATTGCTTATAAATTTGAAATTATTTTTAATCCTGTAGGTGGTTATAAATTTATAGGGCCATTTATGAACATACTTGCAATGTTATACGGGAAAGAAAGTATATACTTATTTGAACATTCAGAAAATCTTTTAAAAATTCCTGCACTACCGGTATCTTATGATTTAGAAATATTCAGACGAGTAAAACCTGCATTAGAACTTGTTGAAGAAAAAACTGAAGTAAGTAAAGAAGAGTTTTTCAGTAAAATTATTGATTATACAAGTTTAGAAGAAAATCTATTTCTTTCATTTACAGAACCTACACAAAATAATAAAATTACATTATCACCTCTCGCTTTTGCATTTCAAAAAATAAGTGCACCAAGTCATAATATTAAAATAAATGATAAATCATTAAAGATATTAAAAAATATAGAAGGAACAGGAAACGAAATTGCCGTAAAAAGAATGTTGCAAAATGTAAAAAATCCGGTATGGCGAAAAGATCATGTGCATATATGGAAATCAACAGATTTAAAGGCGATAAAATGTAGATCAATTGAAAGAATTGCTTGCTACATAGAGAAAGATTCTATAAAAATAGTAAATATTTTTACCGATCATAATGAATATGAAAGGACTATGCCAAAAATACAGAAGGCTGATTTTGAAAATGATCACTTTTATGACTACATAGAAACTAACGAAGACTATGGAGTGGATGATGATAATGTAGATGGTGTTTATGGAGAAAGGAACAAGTTACAAGCACGAAATAAAAAATTACAAAAAGAAATAAAAAATTTACATTCTCAAATTGAAAAATTAGAAAATCTAAAACAAGAGCAAAGTTTAGACAAAGAAATAATTTCTGAATTACAAGGAAAATGTAGCAAGCATGAAAATGAAATTAATTCCTTACAAGAACAAAATGCTTTGTATAAAAAAGAAATTGATGACTTAAGATACAAGATTCAGGATTTCGAAAACTATATTCAGAAGAATAAGAAGTTTAGCTACAGGTTAAAACACCTATTTAAAAAAGAAAAATTATAAAGCTAAATTGAATGCTAGATAAATTTATAGTAAAAATATCAAACTATAATAATCTAAATGCTAAAGTTTTGTTTAGCTTGTGATGTTCTTTTCAACAGTTCATTGCAAGCTAATCTATTCTTGATCTTTTAATTCACTTCGGAAAAGTTTTTTATTTTTAGCCTTATCTTTATACATTAATTTATCTGCAAGATTGTATATGTCTATGATTTGAGTCGAAATTTTTGGGTCGTAATAATGGAAGCCTGCAGAAAAGGATGGCGTAAAATTATCTTCAAAATCATTGTGTTGGCTATAAAGCGCTTTTAGTTTATTTACTAATTTATCAACATTAAAATCTTTATTTTCTTTTATAAAAATAAAAAACTCATCGCCACCTATTCTAAAAGAATTTATGTTTTTATTATCTAATTCTAGTTGTTTTAATATTTTTGCAAAATTTACAATCAACAAATCTCCTTTTGAGTGACCAAATTTATCATTAATATACTTAAGATTATTTAAATCAACAGACAAAATCCAACCTGCTATTTTTGTTTTTTCTATACTTTTTATGAAATCTTCATGAGCTTGGCGATTAAAAAGTCCGGTAAGACAATCAGTTATTGCAAGGTTTTTATAAATATCTTTTGAAATTTGTTCCTTTTTAAAGAAAACATATTTTGCATATAATTCTTTTGCTTCTAAAAGTATAAGTGAAAGCGAAATTATAAGACTTAAATTTCTTATTACAAGTATTTTATAAACAAAATAATATATTAACGGAATAATTGTTGAAACAATCATCGCGACTATAGGAATAAAAAGTGAGCGCTTTGATGGATATTTTTTTGAGTCTGTAAAAAATATAGAAACCAAAATAAAGACTATGGCGATGCTCATAACACAGTGTGAGATTGTTATCATTTCTTTAAACTCAGAAATTTTTAAAATTGTCAAGATAAATTGTACTAAAGTATTTAGCAATAACATAGATACAATGATATCAAATAATTTTGCGAATTTCACATCAACCTTATATTTTACAAATAAACAAGTAGGTGCTAATACCAATAACAAAGATATATATTCAGAAAAATATATAAAAATATGAATTTTTCCAAAGAAATAGTTAATAGTCCATAGTTGTGCTAAAAAATAAATTGCTGAAAGAAAACCTATAATAGATAAATGAAAAATGCTATAGTGTTCACTTTTTAAAAAATTATGTACTTTAAAATTCACAATAAGGGATATGATAAAATTAGCAATTAGAAATAAAGAAATTATAATTGATACAAATTCATGTTTAAGCTTTTCCATTATTATATCAGACTTTCTGCCAATAACAATATTCTTAATAATTGTGTCAGCTTTTTTATTCAACAGCGGTTGCACATGAACTTTGATATACGAATCTTTTATATTATTAGGTATGTCAAAGAGTACAGAATAATAAGCTCCACTGTTTACAAGGCAAGAATCAGTTTTTTTTAGTTCATAGATTAAAGTGTTATCTGCAAAAACTTTAACATTACTATATGCAAAGCCGGTAGCAAGGCTTTGATTTTTAAAGTTTTATATTTTGAAATGTCAATTAGAAATTGGAAGGGTGTATTTGTTTTTATCGCTTTGGGTACATCTACAGAAAATTCTTCTTCGTTTGCAAAAACTTTAACCGTCTTTATTGAGTCAACGCCTGATGTTTCATATATAGAGTAATCCGGTTTATAAGTTAAAATAAGAATAGGCACAGAAATTACTGCAAATAAGATTATGCTTATTATAATAAAATCCAGTTCTTTAAAATTACAAATTATTTTTTTCATACTACAAATTCTACTTCTATTCTTATAGTATATATAATAAACAATATTTTTTCAACTCCTAAATATGCTTAAAACAATAATTTAAAGTAAATTTATACATGCTAAAAAATTATCAATTTTGATGAATATTTCCATTTTTGCCCACAAATTGACTTCTCTTTAAATTTATAGTAAACTCATATAATAAAAAGCTACTGGAGGCGCTACTATGAAAAAAAGAGTTCTTGTTGGAGGTATGCATCACGAATCGGATACCTTTAATCCGATAGTAACAGGTGTGGATGATATTTGGGTAGTTCGTGGAAAAGAATTATTGGAAACAACAGGTAAAAGCTCTGTGTATGGAGCAATTGCAACTTTGCAAAAAGCCGGCTATGAAGTTGTTCCGTCTTTATTTGCACGAGCTGTTCCAAATGGTGAATGGGATAAGGATTACTACTTACAGCTTAAAGAAGAGTTCTTGCAATATATAAAAGATGCTCTTCCTCTTGATGCATTCTGTCTTACCTTGCATGGCTCTATGCGTGTTAAGGAAATTGGGGAAGCAGAGGGTGACTTACTTGAAGCTATTCGAGAAATATGTCCTGATATTCCGATTATTTCATCCCTTGATATGCACGCAACAATTTCCGAGAGAATGCTAAAATATGCTGATTGCTATGTCGGCTATAAATGCGCGCCCCATACCGATACCTACGAAACAGGAATCCACGCGGCCGAAATAACTATAAAAACTTTAGAAACGGGAATCCGTCCTGTTTTGTCCGCTGTGAAACTTCCGTTCTTAATTGCCGGTGAACAATCAGAAACAAGTGTAGAACCAATGAAAAGCCTTACCGACAAACTTCGAGAATACGAAAAAGATTCTTCCGTAATGGCAGCGTCTTATCTGCTTGGCTTTCCTTGGGCTGATGTAGAAGATAATGGCGTTACAGCGCTTGTAGTAACTGACGGTGATAAAAACTTAGCCGAAGAAAAGGCAAAAGAGCTTGCCAGATTTTTCTGGGATGCCCGAAGTGAATTCTGCTTTTATAACGAAACTCGCGAACCTGATGATGCTCTCGTACACGCACGCAAAAGTTTAGCCGACGGAGTTTATCCTGTAGTACTTTCAGACAGTGGCGACAACCCAACCGCCGGCTCTTCTCAGGATGTTACAAACTTCTTAAAGCTAATTATTGCAGATGAAGAACTAAGCTCATTGAATCCGCCACTTTGTTATCAAGCCTTTTACGATCCGGCTCTCGTTGCCAAAGCTTTTGAAGCAGGGGAGGGCAATACTGTTGAAGGCTCTTTAGGTGCTGCATTCGATAAAGAAAAAAGCTCACCTATAGAACTTAATTCCGAAGTTAAAGCAAGTGTAAAGAAACTCTGTAAGGCATGGAGTGGAGCGCAAGACAGCGATATGGCTCTGATCAATGTTGCCGGCGTTGATGTTGTTGTAACTGCCAAGCATGTTGGTTGCTATGATCCTGAAATGATGCGAGCTTTAGGTATTGAGCCTGAGCAAAGAAAAGTCATCGTTGTAAAATTAGGATATCTGGAGCCGGAAATTCGCAAAATAGCAAAACGATCTATTTTAGTTTTAACCGATGGTAGCACAAACGAAATCTTTACGCGCTTAAATTTCCATAAACTTCCAAGGCCAATGTATCCCTTCGATAAAGACATGGAGCTGGAAATTTAATTAAAGCTTAGTATTTAATTAAAACTAAAAATTACGAGTTTATTAATTATTTAATTGCAGCAATCACATCGTTCATACCGGAAAGGTCAGCGGTTTCAAAGCTGCTTTCCGGTGGGTACAAGGCGCCTCCGTAATAAATACAAGGATTGTTTTGTGTTGACGGTTCTGCTACTTGTTTCAAACTTGCAAAGTGAATTTGGTCAACTCCGGTGTTGGCAACAATTTTTGCGACATTCTTTTTTGTTATTCCTCCACCGGGTAGAATTTCAATTCTGCCCTTTGAATATTTCACCATTTCAGCGATTAATTCCATTCCCTCATAAGTTGTAACCTCTTGTCCGCTTGTAAGCACGCGGGTAAAGCCTAAATTGATAAGCGTATCCAAAGCCTTAAAAACATCGGGAACAACATCAATGGCTCGATGAAAAACAGTTTCTTTTGCGCCGGCTATTTTTATCAGCTCTTCGCAGCGTTTTTCGTTTATAGTCCCGTCAGCATTTAAAAAGCCGAATACAAGCCCATCTGCACCGTTATCGATAAAGAGTTGAGCGTCTTCTTTCATTGTTTCAAATTCAGATTCAGTATACAAAAAGCCGGCCGAACGAGGGCGAACCATAGTAAGCACTTTTAGCTTTGTATGTTTTTTTACCAAACGCAATGAACCTAGTGACGGTGTCAGTCCGCCTAAAAAAAGTGAAGAGTTTAATTCTATTCTTTCAGCACCGGCTTTTTCTGCTGCAATAGCATCATCCGGAGAGCCTGCACAAATTTCAATCGTAATGTCTTTCATAAAATTCAGTATAAGAATTTCCGTATTAACAGTCAATGGGCGGATTTTACTTATGCCGGTAGAAATCGGGGGGCTATTTTTAGATAAAGGATAAAAGTTTTTAAGCAAAAATAAAGCCATTTTGAGCTTTAAAACTGTCTCAAAATGGCTTAAAATTAAGTAAATAAACTTATTAGTTCAAAGTTTTTAAAGCTTCATCCAATCTATCTAAAGCTTCTTGTAAGTACTTAGTTGGCAAGGCAATGTTAAGGCGCTGGAAGCCTGAACCTTCTTTACCGAAGTCAGAACCTTTTTGAGTGAAGAATAGGGCTTTCTTGTTCAAGAATTGAACCATTTCTTCTTCGCTCATTCCGTAATCTCGGAAGTCAAGCCATTGCAAGTAAGTTCCTTCAATTAGATGAGCCTTAATCTTTGTATGCTTTGCCCAGTCGTGGACTAGTCTTTGATGCTTATCCATTAATGGGAGAATTTCTTCAAGCCATGGCTCACAGTTATTATAGGCAATTTCATTTGCTTTAAAACTTAAATTTGAAGTAACGTGCCAAGCAGAACGCAAAATTTCTTCTTCAAAAACTTCACGAACCTTTTCATTCTTTACAAAAATTGTACTTAGTGAAGTTCCTGCGATGTTAAAAGTTTTTGAAAGAGATGTACAAGTTATACAATTATTTGCGACCTCGTCACTTAAAGTCTGCATTACTGTATGTTTATAGCCAGGTAAGGCCAAGTCATGATGAATTTCATCTACAAGCATAAAGACCTTGTACTTCAAACACAAATCAGCGATTTTTTCTAGTTCTTCTTTCTTCCAAACACGACCAATAGGATTGTGTGGGCTACAGAATATTAAAATCTTAGCTTCGCCTGTCTTTAATATAGATTCAAAATGATCAAAGTCAATTTCATAATAGCCGTCAGTACACAGTAACGGACATTCCAAAAGCTTGCGATCATTCATCTGAGCACTTAAGAAGAATGGAGGATAAGCAGGTGGCATTATAACGACACCGTCACCCTTTTTTGAAAAAGATCTAACTCCGGCATATAAAGCAGATACAACACCTGTTGTGTTTAAAATCCACTCATGCTTTACGTCAAAGTTGTGTCTTCTTTTCATCCAATTCTGTACTGCATTTTTATAATCTTCATTGGGATAAGTATAGCCTAAAACAGTCTTATCAAGATACTCTTTTAATCCTTCCATAATTTCAGGTGGATTATTAAATTCCATATCAGCCATTCCAAGAGGAATAATACCGTCAGGAACATTTGGTTCTTGTGATAGCATCATATCCCACTTCATAGATGCTAAATTACGCCTGTCAGGCATGATAGTAAAATCATATTTCATAGCAAACCTCACTTTTAAATTAATTGCATTATATCAGAATTTAAGATTTTGTGAAAGTAATATAAAAGTACTTGCAAAGTTATTTAGCTTTGCTTTGCAAGCTATTTCTTAATAAAATTACTATACACTATTTACGCATATTTGAATGTTTCTTTTCATCAAGAGACTGACAGCTGATGCACTTTAAAGCATAAGGTAGAGCTCTTAGGCGCTGTTCTGTAATTGCTTCATTACACTTTAAACACTTACCATACTTACCTGTATGAATTCTATCCAGTGCAGAATCAATTTTTTGCAACTTTTTAATATTATTTTCGCCAATAAATTCCATCATATCCCTATCTGTATTATAAGATGCAATATCCGCAAAATCTTTAGGAAGGCTACCTTCGCTAGTCTCAGTGTATTCTTCGTCATTTTTTCGTATTGAAGTAATAATTTCGTCCCTTTCTTTAAGCAAAAAATCCTTCATTTCTTCAATAAACTGTTCTTTCATGTATCACTCCTAGTTGACAATTTTGAAATTTGATAATAGAATTATATAACTGATTTCGGAAAAAAGCAAATGTTTTTTTAGTTTTTTTTCATTTTTTTTGGAGGATATGTGGCTAAAGAAGAAGCAATTGAGGTAGAAGGTATTGTAAAGGAGTCTCTCCCCAATACCATGTTTAGAGTTGAATTAAAGAATGGGCATGTTATTTTAGCTCATTTGTCGGGAAAAATGCGTAAGCACTATATAAAAATTGTTCCCGGAGACACTGTCAAAGTGGCTCTTTCACCTTATGATTTAACAAGAGGAAGAATTATCTTTAGAGAAAGATAAAAGAAAAGGCAAGACCTATGAATTTAGTCTTGCCCATTACTTCTTAATTTGAAAGAACTCAAATAGTTCACTTAAACGCAATATCATAGCCCTTTTTTATTTTTGTTATACCGTTGGAAATAAAGAAAAAGGCTATAAGAAGTCCAATAAATCCTATAACAACTGTTCGAATTAAAAGCAAACCTACTATAAGAGAGAGTATGCCTCGTAATATTAGAGTTATACCGCTTCTGCGTGGTGGGCGGTAGTTATTGCTTTCTTTTTTCTTTTGTTCATAAGCTTTTTGATATCCGGTAAATATATCTTCCCAGAATTCATCTTCTTGGAATGGTCCGGCTCCTGCAGAATTTTCATAAGATTGGCCGTTGAAACCTTGAGAGGAATAAGTATATTGAGAATTATTGGAGAATCCACCCATATCATATGCTTGCCTTTTTTGTTTATCAGATAAGACAGAATATGCTTCGTTTATCTTTTTAAACTTTTCTTCGGCAACCTTGTCATTAGGATTTTTATCGGGATGATACTTCATTGCTAAACGTCGAAAAGCCTGCTTAATTTCATCATCTCCGGCATTTTTTCGAACATTCAGTATATCGTAATAAGTTTCCATGGAATTAATAACCTTTATACAATCAACTTCTTGAAACTAAGTTCTTAAAACAAGTTTCCGGAAGAATTAACCAATAACAGTACCCTTAAATTCTTTTTCCTCAAGAATATTTTCTAAGTTATCAATATTTCTGCCGTCGGCACAAACAACCCTTATACCTGCTTTTTGAGCCCTAAGGCTTGCTACAGGGTCAAATGGGGTGTTTTTACCGGGAACCCATTCAGTTCCGACTATTTTTATAAAATCTTCCCAGGAAATTGAGTCGATTGGCTTTGCGTCAGGATTCTTTTTAGGATCGTCAGTGTAAACCTTTGCGATGTTTGAAAGATTTACTACCATTTTTGCATTGAAACGTTCTGCAAGGAGAACCGCATCATTGTCGGTAGAAAAACCCGGTTTCCATCCTGCTGCGATAAGCACCTGCCCTGCAAAAACTTCTACCTCAGTAGGATTATAGACTACAGGATTTGGGCAAAGATCTGCAAATATAGCCTTCATAAGCTGTGCATTTAGTCTAGTTGCTGTTATGCCAATCCAATCGGCTTCATCGCTAATAGATTCTGTAGAATTCAAGGCTAAAACATCCTTATATGCCTTTTGATAGGTTCTTGCCGGACCGCCTCCACCTATAACCATAATTAGCTTTCTTGATGAATCTTGAGCTAGCCACTTTCTTATTTTATTTACAAATTTATTTATAAATTCAACATCAGGTGTATCAGGAGCTACAATTGAGCCTCCAACAGATAAAACAGTTACCATAATTTCCTCCATTATTCTTACAAGCTCTATTATGAGCCGTTAATTTAATTAACAAAAACCGTACTGAACCACGGTATGTATGTAATCAATAATAAAATAACAAACTGAACCAAAAGATACGGCAAAATATTTTTTATTATCTTAGTTACCGGCTTTTTAAATGTATATCCTGCAATGAATAAATTCATTCCTATTGGTGGGGTTAAAAAGCCAAGAGTCAAGTTTGTTAAAAAGATTATTGCTGTATGAACCGGATGTATGCCGAAACTCTCTGCAATTGGAATAATTAGCGGAGATACAACCAAAATTGCTGAATATATATCCATAATACATCCTACAAGCAATAACAAAATATTTAGCAGCAACAAGAATACGTATTTTGATGAAACATGAGCCAGCACGAAACTTGAAAGCATATCAGGAATTCCTGCGTAAACCAAGAAGAGGGCAAGAGCCTTTGCTGAGCCTATAATTATCAAAACACCACCGGCTACCGGAATGCTTTCCTTTATTGTTGTTGTAGCTTCTTTAATTGAGCAATCTCTTCGTATAAAGACTTGTAGTATAAATGCATATAAAGCAGAAAAGGCTGCTGTTTCAAAAAGATTAAAGAAACCACTAAAGTATGTTATAATTATTAAAATCGGTAATAAAAGTTCTAAAAAGCCGGCTTTGAAAGCCTGCCAAAGCTCAGCTTTTGAAAATTTAATTCTAGCGTTTTTATCTTGCTTTAAAATACCCATTATCATCATTGAAAGCGCAAAGAGAATGCCCGGAAGTATACCGCCTTTGAATACGTCAAAAATGTTTACAGACATAAAATTGGTGGCACCATATATAATAATGGCTAAGCTCGGTGGTAATAAAATACCAATCGAACCTGATGCAGTGATAAGAGCTTCAGCATCATCTTCTTTATATCCGGAACCTTTTAAAATCATGCTTAAAATTCCGCCAAGGGCTAAAATAGTAACACCTGATGCTCCTGTAAAGGTTGTAAAGAATGTTGCTACCAGAATTGTCGTTATAACGACTCCTCCTCGCATCCATCCAACTGAATACTTAATAAAATTGAGCAAGCGTGTTGTAGCTGTTCCTTTTGCTAAAATATAACCCGCCATGGTAAATAATGGGATCGCGGCGATTGATGTGTCAGTTAATATTTGATAAGCTTCCATTGTAACACTTTCAGTATAACCGCCATCTGTCATAAATGCGAAATATGCAATTCCCGAAAGCACAATATAAAGTGGCATACCAAACAGTACAGCAATAAGAAATACTATAACTACAGGCCAAATAATGATATGAGATGTATTTAGCAAGAAATCAAAAAGAGAACTAATTGTCATATATATAGAAACTTCTTGAATGTTTTCAACGAGAGAGCCAAAAAAGATATCCAAAATTGAAAGTATGGAGCCCGCGCTTAAGAGTAAACCAATAATTAGGCCTAGGGTTTTAGCCACAAAGCCCTTGCTTCTTTTAAATTCTACAATTAATATACCTATATACATTATTGGTAAGAAGGAATAAAAAATTTTCACAGGCATATTAAAAACTACATCTGCAGAATCTATTAGGGTATAATTTGGAAAACATGCAAAGAAAAGCATTGTTAGAACAGCTATGCTTATTCCCGATATGATATTTGCCACGATTGCTTTTGTTTTATCGTTTAAAATATCGACGAAAACTTCTATATTAAGCTGTTTTTTTTCTAAGCTGGTTATAATACCTGCTCCACAGGCAAATACAAAGACCAACTGTACGATAAGTCTGGGAGTATCAAGAATAGTTACTCCCAGTAGTGTAAGAATTCTGCTAATAAACGGCAGTACACTTAATACTGCCACTATAGCTATAATAAAAATATTTATTCCCTTTTTCATAGGGACATGATATACTTATTTTCTATAATTTTCAAGCAGTTTAGAAATCTTTTCGTATACGTCCATGTTTAGAAGCTTGGGTTTTTTCTTGTTAACCTTTTTCATGTCGTTATAGAATCCGTCTCTCCACTGCTTTTCTTGGCTCTTGCTTAAATTTAAGGTTTTTACCCCTGATCTTTTCATTTGCTTAAGATACTTTTCTTCCATTTTATCAAGATCATTGTTTAAGTTTTTGCGCATTTCTTCCAGAGCTGCTAACATTTCAGGTTTATATTTGTTAGGGATAAGTTTCCACCATTCTTCAGAAATAACAAAGCCTGACATCATAGGACACATTTTAGTATCCAAAACGTAAGAAATATCCCTTTCCAAGCCCATAGCACAGGTTAGGATATGAACACCGGAAAAACCTTCTGCTCCGGTAGAAGACTTAATTGCCTGATTAAATCTTGACTGAGAAATAGGGTAGGTGTTAAAACCACAAATGGTTAAAAGATCAACAAAGTCTTTTGTTTCCTTAGCACATGCAATTTTTAGCTTTTTAAGTTGATCCAAGCTAGAGAACTTTTCTTTTGTGTAGAATGTAAGCCAACCTGCATTTGACCAAGTCAAAAGTTTAGTGCCTGATTTTTCTATTTCCTTTTCAAAAATATCACCGTATTTTCCTAGAACGAGATCAAGTTCTTTTTGATTCTGAATAAGGAAGGGGACTGCCAAAGTAAGAACTCTTGCATTAGGTGCAAGCTCATTCAAACCAACAGGACTTAAAACTGCACCTGCGAGAGTTGGTGGTCTACCCGGTCGTGATGTTCGCATTTTTTGGATTACACCATGTTCACCACCAAAGTTGCCGGCATTTAAAAATATAAGCTTTACCTGACCATGGGTAATTTTAGACCACTTTTGACCCAGTTTTTTCATCTGAATTTCCCAAGGGGAGCGTGAGGGTGCTATAGTAGCAACCTTTAAAACAATTCGTTTTTGAGCAAAAAGTCCGCTTGTCAATGCTAATAAGCAAAGTCCTAAAATAAAAATCTTCTTTTTCATAAATCTAATTCTCCTTATGAATTATAATTTTTTATGTTATTCTAATATAAATTCTTCTTTATGTTCTTGTAACCACTTAGCATAGTCTTGTGCCAGCTTTATGGTCAACTTGTTTTCAGGCTGTAATTCAGGATCGATTGCCAAAGCCTTTTCTATGGCTTCATCGTAGCCCTTGCTGTCTTGTGTTGGAACACAAAATGACGTAGCATAGGTCAAGTAAACAGAAGGTGTTTTACCCTTAGAAATTTCTAGGGCCTTTTTATAAGCTTTTTTAGCTTTTTCAATACCACCACCAAAGTTTACCGGAGCTCCTGCATAGAATTTGCATAAAATTTCCCATGAAGAACCGCCCATAAATTCAGGTTCAAGTTCAACAGCCTTTTCTATCATAGAAACACCACCAAGAACAGCTTGTAGGCTATCTATATCCAAAGGATCAAGTGCAAATGTTGCCAATATTCCCGCACCTGACCAGTGAAGAGCTTCCGCATCATATTTTTTGCATCGGTCCAAAGCTTTCTTGATTTTTTCTATATCATTAGAATAAATCGCATCTTTAAAACCGGGATAAGCCATATCTAAAGATGATAAAGCCATCTTAGCTCCCCTCTTATAAAACTTTTTAGCACGAAATAGTTGCATGTTTTTTTTATCATATTCGGCATCAGAGATATAAGTTGCCGGTGTTTCTACGAATATGTTTGCATACATAATATAAAGCTCGCCTGTCATTAAAGCAAGACCACGATGCTTTGGATCTTGGATATGCATAGCCTCATAAGTTTTTAGAATTACAGGGAATACTTCTCCAACGAGTTCAATGTCATCTTCTCCTGTTAAAGCCGTAATTGGATTTGGTGCATCAGGATCGGGTTTACTTTTCGCCTTAGCTTCAGGTAATGGCGCCATTCCGTTAGCAATTGAATTATATGCCATCTGTTTTATCGAACAAGACGAAAATACGACAGCAAGCACACAAAATAAAAAGAGTTTCGATAAACTTTTCATGTTAGTTTTCATAAATTTCCTCCGAGTTTTTATATTCTATTTATTAGTATTTTTTTCAAGTTTATTATTTTTCCAGTCTTCAATGAACTGTTCATAGGCTGCAATTGATGCTGAAAGCGAAATCTCGTTCACCTTGCTCCTACCACTGTGATTATTCCCTTCAAGAATATATAAAGAATCTAAAGTTCCTTGAATATCCCATAGAGTGCAATTTTTATCGTGCTGAACTCTTCTATTTAGAACACGAAGTTCATCATCAAAGACTTCCTTAAATTTTTCAGCTTCCCAATCTACTGATTCTGACATAATCCGAAATTATATCTTATTATTTCCATTTAAACAATAGGGGATTGAGCTTAGAAAATTTGTGTTTTGAAAAAATACTGTAGATTTGATTCGGTATATTGACATTTTTTTTGCTTTTTGGTAGAATACCTTTCACTATTTTATTATGCCATGCATACAACCCGTTAATATGCCGGCAAAATAAGAGGCAACTTTTATTTATGTTGCTAAACTTGAAGTAAATTTTAGAGAGGTAAGAAAATGTACGCACTTATTGAGTATAAAGGCAAGCAGTACAAAGCAGAAAAAGGCGCTAAGATTAAAGTTGATAA
>PDWI01007176.1_pt1 | contig 13676 bp, 12 predicted proteins | sample 1430891 | NCBI WGS metagenome assembly PDWI01 (sample SAMN01162508, study PRJNA174530) | Oral metagenome, whole genome shotgun sequencing project. | biome: Marine environment; feature: Marine mammal; material: Swab sample of the gingival sulcus; isolation source: swab sample of gingival sulcus...
GGGCTATTGTTTTATCCCATTTTTCTATTTATTTTAACGACAGATTTCAAGATTTTTAATCAATAAAAATTCCATTTACACAAATTATTTTTCAGTCTCCATTTGGGCTGTAGACATTTAATTTTTTTTATTTGTTTTTTACGCCTCTACGTCTTACGTTTTTCCCTTTTTAATTTTTCCTTTTTAATTTTGAATTGTCAATTTACTCCCAACTTTTCCAAATCTCCGGTTCGTAACCGAGAGTTGCTAATTTTCCATTTCTAACAATAGGAGTTTTTAGCAATAACGGGTCTTCCAATAATTCTTCTTCAATATCGAAAACCATATATTGCAAGCCTCGCTTTTTATATTGTTTGGATTCTTTATCAATTAAATCTTCCAAATCAATTGCACGCGAAATATTATTTAGTTCACCTTGTGCCAAGCCCTTTTCGGTTAAATCTCTAAAATGTATTTGTATGCTACGTTCTTTAAAAAATCTTTGAGCTTTTTTTGTATTGTTGCACTTTTTAGTGCCGAATATTTGAATGTTCATAATTTTTATTATTTTAATTTCGGAACAATTATATATCTTTTAAGTTTAATTACAAAAGTAAACATAATCAGAAAAATTTAATGATAGAAATTATGAATAAATACTTATTGATAACACTTTTTTCCATTTCTCTTTTTTTTAACTTAAATGAGGAAATGAAAGCACAAACTGCCGAATTTGATTCTCTTATAAATTCCGGAATTAACCAGATTTATAATATAAAATTTGGTGAAGCTGAAAAAATATTTGCAGAAGTAATGGAAAAATATCCCCAACATCCGGCGGGAGTTTTTTTTGATGCGATGATTGTTTGGTGGAAAATAATGTTAGATCAGAAAAACGAAAAGTATGATGATTTATTTGAAGACAAATTGGAAGATGTAATAGATTTTTGTGATGATATTCTTGATGATGATGAAGATAATGTTGATGCAATTTTCTTTAAAGGTGGAGCTCTTGGTTTTAGAGGAAGATTGTATTCAATTAGAAAAGAATGGTTTGATGCTGCTTTGGACGGAAAAGAAGCATTACCTTTGGTTTACAGAGCTTATAAAATTGATCCGACTAATGAAGATGTAAAACTTGGTTTTGGGATTTACAATTATTACGCTGCGGCAATTCCGGAAAAATATCCTTTCATAAAACCTGCAATGATTTTTTTTCCCAATGGTGATAAGAAGAAAGGAATTAAACAACTTGAGACAGCTTCGGAAAAAGCCAAATATGCAGCAATTGAATCAGAATTTTTCTTATTGAATTTATATTACCAATTTGAAAATGATTTTAATAAAGCTCTTGTTTATGCCGAAGATTTACGCAATAAATTTCCTGATAATCCAATTTTTCAAAAATATGTTGGTCGTATTTTTGTAAAGAAAGGGAATTATTCTAAAGCCTCAGAATATTTTAGAGATATATACGAAAAGTCTAAAGAAAATTTTCCCGGATATAATGATTTATTGAGAAGAGAAGCAATATATTATCTTGGTGTAAATTATATTAGCAAAAGTTTAATAGATTCAGCAAAAAGTAGTTTTTTGGAATGTTTAGAATTATCTAAAAAATTAGATGCAGAAAGAGATGAAGAATCCGGATTTATGATTAATGGAATTATATATTTAGCAAGAATTGCAGATAGAACCGGAGAAAAAGAAAAAGCAAAAAAGCTTTATGAAAAAATTTTAGATTTACGTAATTATAGCAACTCTCATAAAAAAGCTAAAAAATATTTAGAGAAAAAATAAGACTCTAAAAAATATTATAAGTTTGTAGAAATTCCAATTCGGTGCAATGCGCCTATATCTCCCATTGATGAGAAGGCATAATCAAAATTATATTTAGAAATTAAAATTCCCAATCCAAGATTAAATCCGGCAATTCCCGCGGTTCCACCAATTTTATACTCGCGTCTTTTTTCGTTATCATAACCAAAACGCAATTTTATTACCTTACTCATTCTAAATTCGCCACCAAAGGTAAATTGTTCAAATCTTTTACCAAAGGAATCGTATTCTTCATTTAGTTTATTTAGAGAAGCATAAAGTGTAAGTGGTAAATGAGCCAATGTTTTGGAAAATCCAAGTCTAATATCAAGAGGTAAATTTTCTTTTGTAGAATAATACTTAGATGTTTGTGCACCAAAATTTAAAATAGAAAAACCTATATTAATTTTTTGAGAAGGAATAGTATAATGTAGACCTAAATCCATTGCAATTCCCGTAGAATATCTATTATCAATACCGGAATAAATGAATTTTAAGTTTGCACCATAATAAAAGTTTTTATCCAATTCATTACTGTAACCGATAATTGCCGCTAACTCTCCGGCACCAAATTCTCCGGTTTTAGTTCCCAAAACATCTGCTCTAGTAAAATCGCCATAATTTATATATTGAATTGCTCCGCCAAATCTTCCAATTCCTTCAAACTTATGGGAATAAGAAACGGTTGCTTGGTTTATATCTAATAAGTGGAATAAATACGAAAAAGAAATAGGTTGGTCTTTTAAGCTGCTAATTCCTGCAGGATTATAAAATATAACATTTGGATCATCTGCATTTGCAACAAAACTACCTGCTAAAGCGGCAGATCTTGGACTTTGATCTAATCGTAAAAAATTAAAAGTAGTTTGTCCGTGTAAATTTAATACCAACAAAAAATATATAGAAATCTTAATAAATTTTACCATAACATTCTCTTTTTATAACCGGATATTAAAGATAATATTTTTCAAAGGCAATATGGTATATTTTTTTGACTGATGAATATTTTTTAGGGTTAAAAATGATGGGTTATAATAAACTCTAAAGAAAGTAAAAATCAAAAGAAATAAGAATTTTACGAATTATTCATTACTCAATTTTAAAATTTCTTGAACAATTTGATCTGAAATTCTAAAATTTGAAAGTAATAATTTATCAAGAATAGGTTTTACTTTCTCAATAACATTCATTTGTTTTGCTTTGTATATTACGCCTAATGTTCCCGTGAACTTTAATTGTAGTTTCTTGGCTAATTTTCTTGCTTTTAAATCATCAAGTAAAAGTAACACATCACTAAATTCCATAGCCAGGGCAATAGCACTTGCTTCACCATAATCTATTTGTGTTTCTAACAATTTTTGGTATTTCTTATCTGCAACAGATTGTACTTTTAGCCAACTAGGAAGCTCTTCCCCAAATTCGTCTACTACTTCCGGCGTAGTTATTATTTCGCCATAAACGTTGTAAAGAATTGATAATTCTTCTATTTTATGAAGAAGAATAAGTGTACTTGTATCTGAAATAATAACTTTACGCATTAGTTATGTCTTTGTGTAAGTCAATAACTTCTTTACTAAAAACTGAAACCCCAAATTTTCCTAAAATTTCAATAAATGCACGTTTAGACAAACCAACCATTTGTGCTGCTTGTCCAGCAGATAATTTAGCATCTTCATATAATTTAGTAGCCAAAATCATAGAAAAATCATAGTCGCTTAGTTCTATATTATTGGGAATATTTAATTGTATTGTTCTCAAATTACCACCTTTTAAAACTCTGTATTCATAATAACATTTTTTTAAATAATATTCAACTATTCCATTATTTGATAAACAAAAATAGATTGTAAGAAAAGTGATAGAATGAAAAGGAAATTATTGTGAGTGAAATAAGCAAGCGACAATATCTAAAAAATAAGAAGCATGCACAAATTTTCTTAAGTAAGATAATGTACGATTTATAGATTTCTACAGTTTAAGAATCAATTTACTTCTAAAATACGAAAACAAAAATATAACTACATTAGCTTAGAAGCTTCAAATATATTTTCTACTTCAAAAGAATTAATTTCTTTATTTCAATAAACTTATCAGTTCTTAATTGATAAAAGTAAATTCCGGAACTTAGATTTGAACCATTAAACTCATATTCATAACTACCACTATTTAAGTTATCATTAACCAAATCAACAATTTTTTCTCCACTTACCGAAAAAACTGATAGTAAAACTTTAGATTTTTGCGGTATTGTAAAACTAATTTTTGTAGTAGGATTAAAGGGATTAGGATAATTTTGCGATAGATGGAAGTTATTAAAAATTTCATTTTTTCCTTCAACTGAAACCAAGTTCCCATAAATAGTTCCCGAAATTGTACAACCTAAAATATTTGTCCAATATGGTTCGTGATGAGCAGTATAAAGACCAATAGGTCCAAACTTATCTGATAGACTAATAGAAAATGGTGTAAGCCAATCAAAATGAAATGATAAAACTCGAGTTGTTTCACCAAAAACAATGGTAGTATCAATAGACATTAATTCAACTCGTGGAGAGTCTGATTTTACTGAGTAAATTCCGACTGCATACGATTCTCCCAATTTTGCATTTAGATTATAGACCGCTTCATCAGTAGAATCAGTTTGATCGTAATAGTAAATATAATTTGAATCAACATGTAGAAAACGACTTGGTCCCATTTCTTCATCAAGAACATAGTACATTTGTCCATTTGGCATTATTGTATCGCCAATTACATTAACTGAAAAAGTATCAGCATTATTTTCTATATCGGTTCTTATATAATCCCATCTATTCCCAATTTCTAACGGGAAATATGATTGAGCAAAACTAAGAGAAGAAAGCATAAACAACATTATAAAAATCTTGTGCATAATTTCGTCCTCCTAAAAAATAATGGTTTTGTTTATATGTGTTTTAAGATAAGAATGTTTCAGTTAAACTGCAACACTCATTTGGTATTATTGATACTTTGCTTAAAAATTAAAATAATAAAATAATTACAATGAATGGACTAAAAAAGATAATATAATTGCTTTATGTAATAACACCACAATTTTATTTTCAAGTAATGGTAATTTTAGAATAAAAGGAAACAGAGTATTCTATCAGTTAACTTAGTTTAGTATTACCTTAAAGGAAGGCTCCAATATTCTTTGGCTTCACCATTTTTATCTTTTTTTATGAATAGTGAAACTCGCCATTTTTTGTTCCAGTCCTTGTTATTATTTGGTTTACTGATGGCAATTTTGAATGCTTCATTTGGTTCAAATTTAACATCCATTACTCCTGTGCCACACCATGCATAAGAAGAAAAAGCCCAACCGGTATCTGATAAAACTGATGTTATATAAATAGGACTTCCTTTGCCATACCCGTTATACCAAACAGGTGAAGATGAGTTATTGCGAACCACAAATTCGAATTTTTCACCTTCTATTTTACCAGTAGGCATTATTTGAATGCTATCTGAAGTTGGTGCAACGCCATTCTTACAAGAGAATAAGAAAATGGTAACAAGTAATAAATAGATATATTTTGTCATGATATTAATTTTTTATTAAGAAAATAATTTAATTTTTTTCTTTTTCGTAAGTTAAAGCATTTAATCTAAACAGTATTTTTTTTAGGAGAATGAATAGCTTCTACAAAATCGGGAATTAGGTTCCTATTATTTTCATTCTCAAAGAAATTACCAGTAATAATTATATTTGCTCCAGCTTCAACTTTTTCTTTAGCTTCGTTTGGAGTTTTAATACCGCCGCCAACAATTATTGGAATAGTTATATTATTACGAACACTTTTTATCATTTCTAAAGGGAGAGAATTTTCTGCCCCTGAGCCACCTTCAAGATAAATGAGCTTCATTCCAAGATATTCACCGGCTAAAGCTGTTGCAGTTGCTATTTCCGGTTTGTTTCTTGGTATTGGCTTACTTTCGCTCATGTATTCTGCGGTTGTTGTTTTACCAGATTCAACCAGTATATAACCGGTAGAAATTGGTTCTAAATTGTATTTTTTTAATATTGGGGCGGCTAAAACATGTTTGCCAATTAAGTTTTCAGCTTTTCTGCCGCTAATTAAAGAAAGGAATAAAATAGCATCGGCATATTTTGAAATTTGATTTACACTTCCCGGAAAAATTATAACGGGTAGTTTACAGTGTTTTTTTATTTCTTTAACAGATAAATCAAGATCACCCGAAACCATTAGACTTCCACCAATTAAAAATCCATCAACTCCTGCTTTTTCACAATATTTAACAAAAGCTTCTGTTTTTTCTAAGGGAAGTTTGTCCGGATCTATTAAAATAAAGTATCCGGCACCTTTTTCATCAATTATGCTAAGTATTTGGTTGTATATTTTCATTATCGTATAAAATATTTATTATATTTTCAAAATAGTAAAGTTTACTTAAAATCACATTATTATTTCATGCTTAATGCAATTCTGCTCTTTTTAATATCAACAGATTTTATTTTTATATCTATAATGTCGCCAACACTTACAATTTCTTGAGGGTGTTTTACAAATTTATTTGCCATTTCGGAAATATGGAGTAATCCATCTTGCTTAACGCCAATATCAACAAAGGCACCAAAATCCACAACATTTCTTACAGTGCCTTTTAATGTCATTCCTTCTTCAAGGTCTTCAATTTTTAGAACATCGCTTCTTAAAATTGGTTTTGGCATATCTTCACGAGGGTCTCGTCCCGGTTTTACAATATTTTCTACAATATCTTCAAGAGTTGGAACTCCAATATTTAATTCCATTGCAATTTTTTCAACACCCCTTTTTTCTACAAATTGCTTAACCAATAATCCTTTTTCATTTATTGCTGTAGATGAAATATTACACATTTCTAAAAGTTTATTTGTAGCTTCATAAGATTCGGGGTGAATAAATGTTGAATCAAGTGGATTTGTTCCATCTGAAATTTTTAAAAAACCGGCAGCTTGTTCAAATAATTTTTCACCAACTCCAGAAACTTCTTTAATTTCATCGCGATTTGTAAATCTTCCGTTTTTATCTCTGAACTTAATAATGTTGTTTGCAATTCTTTTACTTAATCCGGAAACATAGGTTAACAAAGAAGCAGAAGCTGTATTAAGATCAACACCAACATAGTTTACGCAGCTTACAACAACATCATCTAAATTTCTATTAAGCATTTTTTGATCAACATCGTGCTGATATAAACCAACACCAATTGATTTTGAATCAATTTTTACAAGTTCTGCTAAAGGATCGAGAACTCTTCTTGCAATAGAAATGTTACCTCGCTGACTCGCTTCCAAGTCAGGAAATTCATGTTTGGCAATTGGAGAAGCCGAATAAACTGAAGCACCCGCTTCATTAACAATTAAATAGTTACATTTAAGATTATTATCTTTAATTAAATCGGCAACCATTAATTCTGTTTCTCTACTTGCAGTTCCATTTCCAATGGCTATAAGTTCAACATTATATTTTTTTACTAAATCTATAATTACTTTTCTTGCAGAATCCATTTTCTTTTGCGGAGGATGCGGATAAATTGTATCTCCTTCCAAATATTTTCCTGTTTTATCAATTACAGCAACTTTGGAACCTGAAACATAACCCGGATCAATTCCCATAATCATTTTATTTATTATTGGCGGTTGAAGTAAAAGTTGACGCAGGTTTGAGCTAAAGATTTCAACAGCGTGTTCATCTGCTAACTCTGTCAAATAGTTTCTTACTTCTCTTTCTATTGAAGGCTGAATTAGTCTTGCAAAACCATCGGCAGTTGTTTCTTGTAAAATTTCTTCAAAAACAGTTTTGCTAAAATTAAAATGTTCGTCGTAAACTTTGTTTAACAAGTCATCTTTATCAAATTGGAAATTTACTTTAAGAAACCCTTCTCTTTCTCCGCGATTTATTGCTAATATTTGATATGGTTTTAAGCGAGTAATTTCAATCTGAAAATCATGGTAAATATCGTAAACATCTTTCTTTTTACCTTTTTCTTCGGGTTGCTTACTGGTTTTTGTAGAGCAAATATTAGAATCGGTTAAGAAAGATTCTCGAACAAGTTTTCTTACATCAGCATTTTCACTTATCGTTTCTGCAATAATATCTTTTGCTCCTTTTAACGCATCTTCTGTTGTTAAAACTTCTTTTTCTTCGTTTATATATTCTTGTAGAATTGTTTCTAAATCACCATCAAAATTGGGACTGTTAACTATAAAATTTGCTAACGGTTCTAAACCCTTTGCTTTAGCAACTGTGCCGCGTGTTTTACGTTTTGGCTTATATGGAAGATAAAGATCTTCAACATCTTGCAATTTATCGGCAGCAATAATTTTTTCTTTTAGTTCATCTGTAAGTTTACCTTGTTCTTCAATTACTTTTAGAACAGTTTCTTTTCTATCTTCAAGAATTGTTATGTAATTGTTTAGTGTTTCAATTTCGCGTAATTGTTCTTCATCTAATCCGCCTGTTCTTTCTTTACGGTAACGAGCAATAAAGGGAACTGTAGCATCTTCGGCAAAAAGGTTTAATACTTCTTTTATTTGTTTATTTTGAAGGTTTAATGTCTTAGCTATTTGGGCAATAATATCCATAAATTTCCTTGATTAAAAGTTGCAAAAAATTGAATAATTAGGAAGGTAAATTTAGTCTTAATTTTTGTAACAACAAGAACTAAATTAAAGAAAAAGGATTATCATATTTATTTGCTAATCTGTATGAATATTTAAATTCCTCTTTTTCTAAAATTTTTAACAAAAGTAGTGGATCGTTAACAATAATTCCATCTAATTTTGTTACTAACATTTTTTCCATTGAATCGGTATCATCTAAAGTCCAGTAATAAATTTTTTTTACAATTCCGTATTTTGTTCGTTTTTTTGCAGCAATTAATATTTGAGGAAGAAAATGTTGTAAAGGAATTGGAACGGTTGAAGCAATACCGTGTCCCCACCAAAAATTTTCACTTTTTCTATTCTTAAAAAGCTTTTCTGTTATTTTGAAATTTTCCATAGTTAAATCATATCCAATAAATGGCAGCAAGTCTTTAGGAATTATTTTCATTACACCATCAATAAATTTTATGGATTTTTTCTTAGCTATTGAAAAAATTGTATAAATTCTGCCAATATCATCATTGCCATAAAATTCATTAATTATCTTTTCTGCAAATTGCATTCCGCATTGTTCCAATTTGTTTTGCGGTATTTCTGTAACTTTACAATCCCATATTACAAGAGAAAAACTTTTATATTTTTCTTCAAATTCTTTAAGATTTTTTAGAAAAGGAGAAAGTTCGGTTCGTGCAATACTTCTTTCCATTAAGTTAATTTTATCAGGATCAAAATCGGGACGAAAGCCATGAAAAACTTCGAAGGAATAATTTCCATCTTTTCCTAAAACTGGAGTTATATCGCATTCAATTGCATTACTGCCTAAATTTAGAGCTTCTTCAACATAAGTCGGAGTATTTACCATGTGTGCAATTACATAAAATGGTCTGGGTTCAATTTCATCTTTTGTTAGTTCAATATTTGTACTTTTAGGATCTGTGGATTTATCAAGCCAAGAATAATAGGGGAATTTATAATCAACGCCTGTATTTTCGTTTTTAATAATTATTTTGTTTAAGAACCAACCATCGGCAATCCATTTTTTATCGTGCCATATTTTAATTTTTTTTATGCTTCCCAAATTTTTATGAGCAAGTTTTACATAATCTACTTTTCCCGACTCAAAAGCATTACGAGCAATAAGTTCATTAAACTTAATTGGTTTTGTTTCTCCGCGGGTTCCGTAAATAATCATTGAAACATTTGCATCTGTGCCACCTGAAGCAACATCTCCGGTATAAAATTTAATTGTATACTCAACTAAATTTTTTGTGCTTGATAAAACAGTTTTTTCTTTAAGCCATTTGTGAATTGGGAATGAATGAAATTTATCTTCAGATTCTTTCTTTACTTTTATTTTATGTGCAAACCAGTTGGAACCTAAGTTTTGTTCTGTTGATCTTATTTTAATTTCTTCAATTTTTCCTATATCTTCTTGAATAACATCAAAATATTCGGTGTGTCCGGTAATAAATTCTTTATTTTTTGTTAAATGGGTAATATCAAAAAAATGTGTGTAAGCTTTTGAAGAAACTATTGAGATTTGAATATTATCTTTACTGCCACTTCCCGGAAGTGTTCCTGTAGATATTTCAAAATTGTATTTTGCACATTTCTTTGCAGTTGTTGTTACCTTTTTATTTTTGGTAATCCATTTATTTATAGGGAAGAACCATGATTTTTTTTCTGCTTCTATAATTACATTGTTTAAGAACCAATTGGGTGCAATAAGTTTATTGTTATGCCAAATCTGTATTTTTTCTAAATTACCAAGGTCTTCTGTTTTAAGAAAAAAACAATCTGACTTTCCTTTTTCGAATTGGGCAAATTTAGAATTTAATGTTATTTCTTTTGATGATAATTTTGATCCAAATAATTTTATTGATACATCTGCATCAGTTCCTGCACCACTTTGGCTTCCGGTATTAAATGTAATTTTATATTTCATGGCAGTAATTAAATATTTGTAATAATTATTTCAAAATACTAATTTATTTACTTTGTAATTGTTTGTTACTCTATAAAACAATTTATATTTATAAATTTTTTTTGTAACACCAATGATTAATGTTTTATTAGTTGTAGTAAATATGTAGATAAGAATTATTCACAGTTCCAACAAATAGATTCTTAATTGAATTACTTTATGGATATTTGTATTTGAATAAATTAAACAAAATAATATGATAATTTAGAATTATCTTTATTATTAAATCTAAAATTTTTATTTGGAGGGAATATGGAAAAAATAACTGTTTATGAAAAACCAACTTGTACAACTTGTAGAAAAACCGTAAAAATGTTGAATGAAATGGGTATAGAGTTTGAAAGAATTAATTATTACATAGAGCCGTTTAAGAAGACACAATTGAAGAAATTATTGAAAAAAATGGATATGAAACCGAGTGAATTATTAAGAAAGAATGAAAAAGCTTATAAAGAATTAGATGTAAAGAACAATAATTATACAGAAGAACAACTTCTGGGTATGATGATTGAAGATCACAATTTAATTCAAAGACCAATTGTAGAAAAAGGTGATAGAGCAGTTTTGGGTAGACCAATAGAAAAAATTAAAGAATTGTTTTAAAAATAATCTGTATTTAAAATTTAAGTACTGCATAGTACTAAAATAAATTGCTTCCTTTTTGTCAACTTCTATGCAAAGAAGTAAGTAATTCTATTACACAATTTTGAGAATATCCAATTTTTATAATAATTATTAAACTGATACTTATTAATTACGATTATTAGCAGGAAAAAGGATTTTTTCACAAAATCTTCATGGATGAAGAATGCTTCTTAAAGGAAATGCAGTTTTAGAAAATATTGACGAGAATAATCTTAGTAGGGAATTGGAAGTTGCCAAATTTCGCAACTATGGCCGAGAAAAATTCTCCGAGCTAATTCCTTATAAAATGACTTATAAAGAATTCATTCTCAATTCATCTAGATTCTTTTCTATAAAATTACCTGAAGAAATATCTGAATATTTTATTAGGATAGACTTTGCACCTTACTTCATGATGTCAGAAGCTCCAATTCTAAATGACGTTCAAGAATTACTTTTACTAAAAGGAGCTGAATATAATTTTATTACAAATTATAGAGAAGTAAAAAATTATTACCATAAATGGTTAATGCAAAAAACACCAAAAGAAAAGTATTTCTTTGCCAATAAAATTACTAATTCTGTTGAAAGAAATTTTGCATTACAAAATTTTTATAATATTTCATTATATGGAGTAATTTTAACTTACGATCCAACATTCTATAATCCTAAGAAGGCAATTGAAATATTTGAAAGAGCTATTGAAGTAATAAATGATTGTAAAATATCTGATAGAATTAAAAATAACTATAAATATATATTGTACCTTTATAAAGGGTTTGCTCATTTAAAAGAATATGAATATTCAAAATCTTTAGAAACATTTAAAACCGCATTAGAATATTCTTTAAGTGGAGTAACTGCCAATTTTTATGCCGGATTAAGTGCGCGCTATATTGATAATTTTGATCTCTCTTATGATTATATAAAAGAGACAATTGAATATGACAAGTTAAGATTTAAATACGCAATAAATTGTAATCAATTACAGCTTTTTAATTTCTTTTATGAAAACGCAATTTTTTATAATGTATTTACAGAAAATGGTTTTGCTCAGCTATTGCCTGATCTAGATTTTCTTATAAGGTCATTATATTCTAATGAAACAAATAGTATGGATGTTACCTATAGTAAGTTGATAAATCTTGATAACTTAAGAATTAAAGAGTTTTATAACGAAGTTGTAGTTAAAGAAATTGAATTTCTTAAAGATGCATTAAATCATTATAAGATGAAAAAATCGGGGCTTATTAGAATAGTTGAACAAATTTTTAGAAATAAATTGGTAATTCTAATTGAGTACATTAGAAGTACAATTGAAGCATATTTTTATGACCAAATTCAAGAAGATGTAGTAATTTTTGATAAGCAGATTGAACGAAGTAGAAATCAGCTTAATAAAATTAAACAAGAAATGGAAGATACTAATAAAAAAATTAAAAATAGTTTAGATGAATCCATTGAATATCTTGATGAGAGTTTAACAAATAAAGCTAAATTTATAGAATTAAAAATAGATGGTTTAGATAAAGACCCTAAATATAATCCATCCCAAATTTTTTACAGTTCAATGATATTTACTGTACTAGTTTCTTTTATTATAATATTTGTTGTAGGTTCCATAACTTTTTTTGTGGAAATTGGAGGAAATACTCAATTAGCACTTAAAACCGCATTAAAATGGGGTGGTTTAACCTTTGCAGTTGGAGTATTTATTAGTCTTTTTACAACTATTAGTTCTTCTTGGGAAAAAAATTCTGAGAAAAAGTTACTAGCAAATCAGTTAAAGAAGGTTGAAAAGGCTAAATCTGAAGAACGAGAATTGTTATATGAAGATACAACAAGGAAAACAGAAGTATTTAAGAAAAAATTTGAAAAAAAAATTGAAACTCAAGAAACAATAATAAATACATTTATTGAAGAAAGGGAAAGTAATTATCAGTTTAAATATACAATGGCAAAAAAAGAAGTTGATAAATATATACTTCCACTTAATGAGCTCTTAAAATCACTTAATGAAATAGGGTGATATTAGCCGTAATATCGGATTTGCTCGCAAAAACCTATAAAATAGACTGAAATAAAATGTTTTTCATAACTTCCGAACAAGGATATTAGGGAAAATAAAATATTGTACTTAGCCTTTTACTGTTAATTACAAAAAAACGTTTAAGCGAGAATTATCGGTGTTAGAGAATATTTGTGATAATTACCCTAAGTATTTTTTTTACACTTGCTTTTGAGAACACGAGTTAATTAATAGAATAAACAAAATGGATGTTTTTGATTGGTTGTTGAAAGATTTTAAAACAATAAGACAATTTTTAATTACTAGTATTAGAAATTTCTAATTATCAATCACATTTTTTTTCCTAATCTTTTTTTCTCTAAATAATAAGTGGTGTCTATTATTAGCCAAATTGTTTGATAACTACACACTTATCCTCAAAATTTGTTAAAAAGCTCACTTTTTCTGGTATGGTTTTAGAATTATCTACACTAATAAAATTTAAATAGTTGAGATAATTGGATACTCTAACATTAACTAAAACAACTGATATTGAGAAAAATAAATTTTCAGAAAAAGGAATTTTTGTCAATCAACCGACATTACCTAAACTGGATGAATTTATTCCACTT
>PDWI01007177.1_pt1 | contig 13675 bp, 13 predicted proteins | sample 1430891 | NCBI WGS metagenome assembly PDWI01 (sample SAMN01162508, study PRJNA174530) | Oral metagenome, whole genome shotgun sequencing project. | biome: Marine environment; feature: Marine mammal; material: Swab sample of the gingival sulcus; isolation source: swab sample of gingival sulcus...
TTACCTGAATCAACGATAATACCGCCAATAGAGGTACCGTGGCCGCCAATATATTTTGTTAATGCATGGATAACGATATCAGCCCCCAATTCAATCGGGCGTAGTAATGCTGGTGTGGCTACCGTGTTATCGACAATCAGCGGCACTCCTTTGCTATGTGCCGCTTCAGCCAGTGCCTGTATATCGACAACATTACCCAATGGGTTACCGATAGATTCACAAAAAACGGCCTTGGTCTTATCATCAATTAGTGCTGATAATGCGGCAATATCATTATGTGCAGCCATACGCACTTCTATACCCTGTTTGGGAAAGGTATGCGCAAATAAGTTATAGGTTCCGCCGTATAACTTATTAATGCTGACAATATTATCACCCACCGTTGCGATGGTCTGAATGGCATAAGTAATGGCTGCCATACCGGAGGCAACGGCTAAACCGGCAATACCGCCCTCTAAAGCGGCGACTCGTTGCTCTAAAACATCAGTAGTCGGGTTCATAATGCGGGTATAAATATTGCCGGGAACTTTTAAATCAAATAAATCTGCACCGTGTTGTGTATTATCAAAGGCATAAGAAGTGGTTTGATAAATAGGTACAGCAACGGCTTTGGTAGTAGCTTCCGGCTGGTAGCCGGCATGAATAGCCAGTGTTTCTGTTTTATGTTTAGTTGTCATTATTGACCTCATTTGTTTAAGTGAAATAGACTAACCCGACTACTCACTCGCGAGTGGTCGGGTAAACTCCGGTTTCTTTGCGCCGTGCGCCTCGAATTTGTCCCGTGCAGGCGTTTGTGCAAAGGTTTCTTATATTATTGTTTACCCCGCCAATTCCTGACGCATTGTGTTAATCACCTCGGTATAATCACCGGCATTAAAAATAGCCGAGCCGGCAACAAAAGTATCGGCGCCTGCAGCTTTGACTTCGGCAATATTGCTGACTTTGATACCTCCATCGACTTCCAGACGGATATTTTTACCGCTGTCGGCAATACGCTGACGTGTTGCGCGGATTTTATGCAGAGTATGCGGGATAAACGACTGCCCGCCAAAACCTGGGTTAACTGACATCAACAGCACCATATCCAGATTACCCAGCGTATAATCAAGAACCGACAACGGTGTGGCGGGATTTAATGCCAAACCGGCATTGCAGCCTAAAGATTTAATCAGCTGAATGCTTCTGTCGACATGTGCAGAAGCCTCAGGGTGAAAAGTGATATGGCTGGCTCCCGCCTCGGCAAATTGTTTAATAAGATCATCCACGGGACTAACCATTAAATGTACATCAATCGGAGCAGTAATACCGTATTGCCGCAAGGCTTGGCAAATCATTGCGCCAAAGGTTAAATTAGGTACATAATGGTTATCCATAACGTCAAAATGAATGATATCCGCGCCTGCGGCTAATACCTTGTCGACTTCTTCACCGAGTCTGGCAAAATCCGCCGATAAAATGGATGGTGCTATCCAGTCTTGGTTCATATGCTACCCTCATGTTATGCAATTGTTTGGCAAAAAAGATACTATACAATAAAATAATAATTTTATCACCGAGGGAAGTAAATAAAATGAAACAAACTGCAGCAGTGCTGCATCCGGCAATCACCTATCGGCATTTTACCTGTATCGATTCAACCAATGCCTATTTAATGAAAAACGAACTGCCTTGTCCGTATTTGGTTAGTGCCGATACGCAAACCGCAGGGCATGGACGGCGGCAGCAAATCTGGGTGGATGAAGGCAACAGTTTATTGTTTTCCTTGGCAACGGCATTTGTACCGCCGCTTAATGTGGGCGCCTGGGCGGTGCAAGTGGCAATGACTTTGGCAGAAATTTTGCCAACCTTTAGTAAACAACGACTTGTTATTAAGTGGCCAAACGACTTATATGTAAAAAACGCTGATGGTGATTACGGTAAATGTGCAGGTATTCTAACTGAGAGCAGTATCGGCAAACAAGGCAAAATGGTCACCGGTGTCGGCATAAATTTATCACCGCTGCAGACAGTAATTAACAGCGATTATGCTATTGCCCATATAAATATTTCGACAGATTACTCCGTTTTGTTAAAGCATCTTGCCAACGAGTTATACTGGCAGTGGCAGGATTTTTTGCAATCACCGACGGTCAATGCTGACATTTACGCCCGCTATGATATGCTATTGGATAAGATGCTGCTTGCCACCGATATGCACAATAATAAGGAAACTATCGGGCAAGGTTGTGGTATCAATGAACAAGGGCAATTATTACTGCAACAGCACGGGCGTTTAGTCGAACTGACCACGCAGCACCATATTCGTTTAATCTAAGAATCAAACCATGCTATTTCTTATCGACATCGGTAATACCCGCGTTAAATACACCGCCAATGCTGAGGTATTGACGGTGAGCGCTGTGGCGCACAATCATCTGCAAACCTTATTTGACGTCTTACAGCAACACAAGACAGACCGTTTGTTGCTGACCGCCGGACGTTCCAAAAAAGCTCAAAATACTTTATCTGCTATACAAACGTTTGCCACACAACATGCCATCAGCAGTGCAATTGTTACGGTAAATCCCGAACAGCTTGCCGTTAACTATAGCGATATCAGCCAATTCGGTGAGGACCGGTTTTTACATTTATTGGCAGCACGGCAGCGTTTTACCAGGCACTTTTGCGTGGTTTCCTGTGGTACGGCAATTACTGTGGATTTTTATACGAACCGACATATCGGCGGTATGATTGCCCCCGGATTGGGGATGGCACAGGCCGTATTAAGCGAAAAAGCCGGCCTGCATACTATCAAAAAACCGATGACCATACTGGGTAATGATACGGCATCTTCTATAGGTTCAGGCCTCTATTTCGGTTATCAAAACCTGATTTATGGCAGTATCAGCCAAGTGGAAAAAAAACTGCACGTAAGCCTGCAGCTTGTTTTTACCGGCGGAGATGCCGAATCATTATCTGTTGATACGTTAATTATTCCCGAGTTGTTATTTGAGGGTATGAGGATTTATGACCATTACTGAACTAAAATATATTGTTGCACTGGCAAAAGAACAACATTTCGGTCGAGCCGCCCAAAGCGTTTTTGTCAGCCAGCCGACATTGTCCATCGGCATTAAAAAACTGGAAGAAGAACTGGGTGTGCAAATTTTTGAACGCCTGTCAAATAAAGTCATGCCGACTCAGGCAGGACTGCGTATTATTGAAGCCGCCAGAGATACTCTGATGAGCACCGATGTTATCCGCGCTATTGCCAAAGAAGTCCAAGGTGATTGTATCGGTGACATTAAATTGGGGGCAATTTATACGATTTGTCCGTATTTACTACCCAAAATGATTGCCGATTTGCAGCAGCAAAACAGCAATATTCGCTTGTTTATTGAAGAAAATTATACTGCCGAACTGGTCAATCAACTTAAAGACGGCAGTTTGGACGTGGTATTGTTGTCTTTGCCGATTGTCGAATCCAATTTATTCGAGATTAAACCGATTTTTGCGGAGAATTTTTTCGTTATTATGCCGAAAAACCACCCTTTGGAAAAATATAAAACCATTGCAGCCAGGCAACTGGAAAACCAGCGTTTATTTTTATTAGGCAGCGGTAACTGTTTCCGCGATCAGGTGTTACAAGCCTGCCCGAATTGTTTATCCGGTAATGGCCTGGGCAGCGGCAGCCATTTAATTCAGGGTGGTTCTCTGGCAACGATACAAATGATGGTAGCCGGCGGTCTGGGTATTTCCGTCTTTCCGCAAATGGCAGTTGCTGACCATCCCGATATCAGTATACGGCCTTTTGCCCGGCCTGTTCCCAAACGTCAAATCGCTTTGGCATGGCGTAAAAGTTTTACCCATAAAAGCGTTATCGAGGCGATCGAGGCGAGCTTATTGCGTTGCCATAAAAATCATATGCTTTTTACATAAGATTTAATGGTATCGCTGTATGCAACAGGCTATAATTTAGATATGAATATAAAAAGTACAACTTATCTACTGTTGATGGCATTATGTGTAGGTAGCGCTCAAGCGCAGAACATACCGCATTTAGGCAGTGCATCTGATGCATTATGGAGTAAGTCGGCGGAACTCAGTCTGGGTAAAGCAACCTATCACCGTTTACTGCAGCAGGGCAATATTTATCAATCAGCTGCCGATAGTGATTACCTGAATTATTTAGGGCACCGAATAGGAGTTTATGCGCCCACGCGGCTGGGATTGACTTTTTATCTGACCAATGCCAGGACAATTAATGCCTTTGCCACACCGGGCGGTTATATTGGCATCAATGCCGGCTTGGTGCTTGCAACGGATAATGAGCACCAGCTGGCTGGTGTTTTGGCTCACGAAATTGCCCACGTTGCGCAGGAACATATTGCGCGTTCTATCTTAGCCGCCAAAGATCGGCGGCTAACCAATATGGCGGCAATGGCGGCAGGTATCTTGCTGGCAACCGTAGGCAATAGTTCCGATGCCGCGGCCGGTGCAATTACTGCCACCATTGCCGGTGAAACACAACAACAAATTGATGGTACTCGCCGGCATGAAATCGAGGCCGACAGAGAAGGGCGGCGTTTAATGCAAAAAGCCGGTTTTGATGAACTAGGGATGCAACAATTTTTGGGCAAGCTTTTTATTCCGTCATCAGCTGAAAATACACCGTCTTATTTACTTACTCACCCTCTGCCTATTGACAGACAATCTGCTATTGACAGTTTACAAAAGCAATCAGCGCCTTTACGCAGCAGTGATGAATATTACTTATTCCGTGCCCGCTTACGGGCTGCTTTATTGGGCCAGGATGAGCTCAATCGTATTATTAAAAAAGACCGTCAGTCTCAGCAGGCACAAGTGCGTGAAACAACCCATTACCTAACGGCACTGCAGGCCAGAGATCAGGGGCAGTTTAAACAAGCCGCCACAGCGCTGAACAACATGACTGCAGCAATGAAAAACAATCGTGATGTCGGTTTGCTACAAGCTCAACTTTATCTTTTAAATAGCCAGCCGGATAAAGCCGAACACAGTTATCAACGGTTATGGAAACAATATCGCGGTGACAGTGTGGTTGGTTATGACTACGGCCAATTTTTATTGGCCAAAGGTGACTATCGAACAGCTGCACGGTTGTTGGAAAAACAAGTTGATGACGGTGCCCAAAATCCACAAATTTACCGCTTGTACGGACAAATTCTGGGCAAACTGGGCGAAGTCAATCAACAGCACCGTATGCTAATCCGTTATTATCGGCAACAAGGCGATTATGACCAAGCCCTTGCTCAGGCACAGCTCGCTGCCGCCCAGCCGGATTTGGATTGGCAAACACGAGCGATGTTTGAGGCGGAAATTGAACGTCTGCAAACCCTTATTGCCGCTGCAAAAAAATGACTATTAACCAACACATTAACCAGCACACTGGTCAGTACATTGGCCAGTACATTGGTCACCGCCCCGAACACCCCAAAGAACGTGCAATGCGAAAACTGGCAAAGACATGGACACCAAGGCATAGACGCTAAGGCATGGACACCTTATCGGCCTACAGCTGCTTATTGATTATGGGTGCACTATCGATACCTTAAATATCGTTGCGTTATAATATTATAGAAAGCTTTGTAGAAGTTTTTTAGTCAAATAGCTCAAGTACCGCTTGCGGCGGGCGGCCAATTTTCGCGGCGGCTTGTCCATCGTCAAATTCGACCACAACAATCGGCCGTTCAATTAATTTAGGTGATGCCGCTAATGCCGATAATAATGCCGCTTCGTCATCGACAGTATCCAATTGTTGAACTTTATAATCGGCTTCTTTGCGACGCATCAGTTCCCGCACTGAAGAAAAACCCAATAAATCAACTATTTTTTTAATTGTTGCTTTTGAAGGAATATTTTGTAAATACAAAATAGTATCAAAATTTATCTGATGTTCTTGTAATAACTTAACGGTTTCACGGGATTTTGAACAACGGGGATTGTGGTAGACTGTAACTTTCATAAACTTAAAATCCAATCAAAATGAGACAATTGTTTGCATTATACCGTAGTCTGTGTATCTGTCTATTAACAACTGTGTTATTGGCCTGCGCACTGCCTCCTTATCAGCAAATGAGCGAAGCCAGACAGGCGCTTAACGGGGCAAAAGCTTATCTGAAAAAAACAACCGCCAGTGCGCAGGATCTGCAGGATTATCAAGTTGCCCGGCAATATCTTACCGATGCCGAGTCGGCAATGAGCAAAAACGACTATACTCACGCCAGACATTTAGTGCTCGCCAGTAAAGCGAAATCACAAGCCATTATAAAACGTCATTTACCGAAAACCAATATCCATTTCAGTGATACCGGAGAAACCACGGATTAACCGTTATGACAAAGACAGCCTGCCGAACCTATAAGAGACAAGCCCTACAAGCAACGGTAGTCAAACTGGATACGGCAAAAGCCACCTTACAAATTGATACTCCCAGCGCTAAAAGTTGTGTCCATTGTCAGCATGGAGGCGGCTGCCAATCCTTATCAATTTATCAACTACTCTTTGCCAAACGTCCGATTACAATCAAAGACCAAGGTTATGCAGTTGGGCAGCGGTTAATCATTGATTTTCCTGAAGATATTATTCAAAAAACTGTCTGCTACTTGCTGGGATTACCCTTATTGGGTTTTATCCTTGGGATTTTTCTAGGCCAGTTGCGGCATGAAGTCCTTGCTTTTGCTTTGGGGGCATTATTCGCCGGCATCGGCTTGTTACTGGGCAGAAAGCAAGTGCGTAAACAATTGCAGCAACTGCATATCACAGCACAATAATAATTATATAAAGATTTTCTTTATATTATCATATTGGTAATATTATATTGGTGATAAGGGATACATAGTCTATTATCATCTTAACCATTCGATAGCAAAAAAGAACACGATAAACGATTACCTGGAATAGGTACTTAACATCGTTTTAAGGTGTTTTTGCGTTAATATTAGGCTACAATAGCATTTTATCCTGAATAACGAAGTAATCATTATTGCATGAGTAGGCATAAAACGACCATTTTACTGCTGGCACTGGCTGCCTGTATAGGCATTGGTTATTATGCCTGGCAGCAGCAGCGTTTGGCAAAAGGTGCACTAGGACGGTTGCAACGACAAGAAGATATTGATTTTCATATCTTATCCCGTCCTATTATTGCTATAGATAATCGACAGCATCATGTGTTATTAATTTATGCCGACAAAACGGATAGTATTTTCAATAACCGTATTCGTCAAATCCGTTTTATTGAAAGTAAAATCACCAGCAATGATCCTTTTCGTTTGCGGCGTCCTGACAGTCTGCAAATTATTTTGTCAAATGATGAACAAATTAATGTCAGGGATTTACCTGACACGGCTGAAAATACCATGACCCGGTTACAAGCTTATTTGCCTTCAGTAGCAATGGTTATTCAACGACAATAACTTTATAATTTTAATAACAAAGAGACGATGATAAAGTTTTATATTATATTAAGTGTTTTTATTGTAGGACTGGCTAATGCCGTTTATTCACCTTATGATGCAGCCCGCCAAGGTGATTTAGCAACGCTCCGGCAGTATCGTTTTGACGGTATTGATTTATTTGTACCGGATGAACGAGGTTTTACGCCGTATGAACTGGCGGCACTGTTCGCCGACCCCGACAAACCCGACAGACTACGCGAGCATGTTGAAATTATGTTGTGGTTAAAAGAATACCATCCGGAAAAACATCACTATGGCAAAGCTTCTATTGCTTTAGTTCAATCGGGACTTAATGCCTTGGGCTATCCTGTAGGTTCAACGGACGGTATTATGGGAGAAAAAACCGCAGAAGCAATTCGCAATTATCAAAAAGACAATAATCTTGCCGAAACCGGCCAATTAGGGCCTCAGTGGTTAGGTGCCTTTTATCAGGATATTATTAAAGACACGCAGTTTAAACTGACTCAGCTGGGTTACAATACCCATGGTACAGACGGGTTAATGGGTAAAAATACCCAAAAAGCCATGTTAGGCTATCGTTTTGATGAAAAACTGACTGCTCCGCAATATCCTCATTTAGATGCTTTATTGCTTAATCGCTTAACACAAGCTTATAACGACCAAGTTGCCAGAAAAAAAGCTGCTATTGCACAAAAAGCCCGCAACGAAGAAATGAAAAAAGTACGTTATGCTCAGGCAGGACTGCGTATGTTAGGTTATCGTATTGGTAAAGTGGATGGTGTCTATGGCAGTAAAACAGCCAATGCGATTAAAAAATTCCAGAAAAAATATAAGCTATCTGTTGATGGAAAAATTAATGATAAAACCTATGCCAAAATGCACAGATATTTCCTTAAAACCATTCAGCGCAAACTGGCCTATATAGGCTATAAAACCGGCAAAGCTGATGGAAAAATGGGCAAACGAACCCTTCGTGCCATTAGCAGTTATCGTAAAACTAATCGGTTAGCCGGCAGCGGCTTTGATGCCGAGTTAATGCTGTCCGTAAGCAATAGTTTTGCCACGGCAAAAAGCAAAAAATTGGCGGCCAAACGTGCTGCTACAGCGAAAAAAACCAGAAAAGCAGCGGCTAAAAAAGCCAACCGTAAAAGTAGTAACCGAAAAATAACCAATAAGCAAACGGTCAAAAGGCCTAGCAAGGATGTCGTTATTAAAAAACCAACCCCAACGAAAAGTCGTCATAAAAGCAACCGTGTTGCCAAAGTTACCACAAGCAGTAAAACCACTGTAATCAATGGTAATCGCGCCAAAGGGCGTATGCGCTTTAGTCGTAAAGGCGGGCGTGTGGTTGGTTGTAATATCGCCGGACGAACAATACCGATTGAATGGTGCGAACCTTTCTACCCGTTACCCAAAAATAATCATTGTGAAGCAATGTTTAAGCCTTCTTCCGGTGCGGTTATTAACCTGTGGTGTAAATAGCTGCGTAGATAAAAGTGTATTGATTTTTAAGGCAAGGTATTTTATACAATCAATTCTCGTAGATAGTTAAAAAATCACTTTTTACTGTTGTAAAATGAAATTAATAGTATAACATTAACAATCATTACCTTATATTTTTTATATAACATATTGAGATTTTTTTCAGAAAAATAGAGGAAAAATAGTCGAATATATGTTAATTTAAACAGAGAATTTTTTAACCAACCCGCGAGAGATAATAAAATCATGTTAATTAATCTATCACAATACGGTATCAATACTGCACAGATATTACGTAATCCCAGCCCCGCACGCTTATATCAGGAAGCACTCACTCATGAAAAAGGCTCTGCCATTTCATCCAGCGGTGCACTGATTGCCCTATCCGGTGAAAAAACAGGACGTTCTCCCAAAGACAAGCGTATCGTAGAACATCCCGAATCAAAAGATAATATTTGGTGGGGGGATATCAATATTCCTTTTCCGCTAGAATCACATATTGCCAACCGTAAAATTGCCTTGCGCTATTTAAACGGTTGCCAACGTCTTTATTGTATTGATGGCTTTGCCGGGTGGGATGCCCAAGACCGCATTAAAGTCCGTGTGATTACCAGCCGCGCCTATCATGCCTTATTTATGTTAAACATGTTAATTCGCCCGACTGCTGAAGAGTTGGAGCATTTCGGTGAGCCGGATTACATCATTTATAATGCCGGTGAGAAAAAAGCCGATGTTCATGTCGAAGGCGTAGAGTCAATAACCTCTGTTTCACTGTCATTTGAAAATGGTGAGGTGGTAATTTTAGGTACGGAATATGCCGGTGAAATGAAAAAAGGTGTGTTCACCATTATGAACTACCTTATTCCGTTAAAAGGTGAATTATCAATGCACTGTTCAGCAACAGCCGAACATGGTCGTGATCGTTCGGCAGTGTTATTCGGTTTATCAGGCACCGGTAAAACCACTTTATCAGCTGATCCGCATCGTGATTTAATCGGTGATGATGAGCATGTATGGAGTGACAATGGTATTTCCAATATTGAGGGTGGTTGTTATGCTAAAGTCATTGATTTAAGTGAAGAAAAAGAACCGGATATTTTCAATGCCATTCGTTTTGGATCGGTGCTGGAAAATGTTATTTATGATGCTGATCACAACGTTGACTACACTAATACACGCATTACTCAGAATACCCGCGGCAGCTACCCGATTGAGTTTATTGATAATGCCAGAATTCCTTGTAAAGCCGGTCAACCTTCGGATGTAATTTTCTTAACTTGTGATGCTTTTGGCGTTTTACCGCCGGTGGCCAAGTTAAGTCCTGAGCAAGCCATGTTCCACTTTATCTCCGGTTATACCGCAAAAGTTGCCGGTACCGAAGTCGGTGTTACCGAACCGGAAGCCACTTTTTCAGCCTGTTTCGGTGCACCGTTTATGGTTTGGCATCCGTCAAAATATGCCGAATTATTAGCCGAAAAAATGCAAAAATATAACGTTAATGTCTGGTTAGTGAATACCGGTTGGGCCGGAGGCGGTTATGGTGAAGGCGAACGTATTAAATTAAAATACTCGCGTGCTATTGTTGATGCCATCAACAGCGGGGAACTTGCCACTGCTCCTAGTGTAAAAGATGAACGTTTTGGCTTCGATGTGATTACCGAATGTTCCAATGTGCCGGCAGAAATCTTACAACCGCGCAATGCCTGGACAAGCACTGAAGCTTATGATGCGCAGGCTGCCAAATTAGCTAGAATGTTCGTTGATAATTTTGTTCAATTTGCTGATCAAGCCAGTGATGCTATTAAATCAGCCGCACCCAAAGTTGATTAATAATTTGTTGAAACCTTTCACAAACTGTCGAATGGGTTAATTTCGAGGCGCACGGCGCGCAGAAAGCGGAGTCCCTACACCTAGTAACTAGGTGAGGGATGAGGATTTCGAGCACCGCGCAACGAAAAAATTATCACGTGCAGGCGTTTGTGCAAAGGTTTCTTGTTGATTAATAAGCTGATACCAGTTCCGAAAATAAACTGTCAAAGAAAACAAGTGAAGACAGTACTGTAGTTACGGGTAGTTACAGTTACGGCAAGCCCGGCAACTTTTCAACACAAGTGCCGGGCTTGCCGATTTGATGCAGTTCAGACAGGATGCAGATAGCTTATTCCACTACCTCATAAACCTCAGGGGTTGGTTGATATTCTCCGTCGCCAATTGTTATTGCTTGCAAAAATGCATCAGCGGCAGTTTGCCAATCATTTTCATCGTTGGCGTGAATAACCGCAAGCGGCGTATCTTTTGTAACCGTTGTACCCAATGCCAGAATCTGATCATAACCCACACTGACGTCAATATTATCGCTCGCCACGCGGCGGCCGCCGCCTAAACCAATCACCGCAACACCGATGCTGCGGGTATCCATATTTTGTAATGTGCCTGTGCAAGGTGCAAATAACGGTTTGACCACTTTGGCTTTGGCAAGGTAATTGTCATAATTATCAACGAAATCAGTGGGTCCGCCTTGTTCGGTCACCATTTTAGCAAAACACTCCGCCGCCTTACCGCTGTCAAGTGCCGATTGTAGCTGGATATTGGCATCGGCTTTGTCTTTAGCAAGTTTACCGTTAATTAGCAATTGTTCGCATAATGCCATATTAATAGCATGCAAACGCGGATTAATATGCTCACCGCGCAAATATTGTACTGATTCGCGCACTTCCACGGCGTTGCCGGCACTGCTTGCCAGCACCTGATTCATATCGGTCAGCAGTGCCGTCGTTTGACAACCGGCATGGTTAGCTACATCAACGATTGACTGTGCCAAGGCAAGCGAATCGGCATAAGTCGGCATAAACGCCCCGTTACCGACCTTAATATCCATAACCAAACTGTCCAAACCTTCAGCCAGTTTTTTCGATAGAATCGAGGCGGTAATCAAATCGATCGACTCAACCGTGGCAGTCACATCACGAGCGGCGTAAATGCGTTTATCGGCAGGTGCCAAATCGGCAGTCTGCCCGATAATGGCAGCACCGGCGGTTTTAACGATATGCTTTAATTTTTCCGGCTTGGGAAAAGTATCAAAACCCGGGATGGCGGACAATTTATCCAAAGTACCGCCCGTATGCCCCAAACCGCGCCCGGAAATCATCGGTACATAAGCACCACACGCTGCCACCATTGGGGCAAGCATTAACGACACCACGTCGCCAACACCACCGGTGGAATGCTTATCAACAATCGGACCGTCAAGGTTGGCAGCAGCCCACTGAAGCACCCGCCCCGAGTCCCGCATGGCCAGGGTTAACGCTGTGCGCTCGGCAATCGTCATTCGATTAAAGTAAATTGCCATACACATAGCAGCAATTTGCCCCTCACTAACGCTGTTATCAGTAACACCTTTGATATATTCGCCAATGGCTTCGTTAGACAAGCTGTGCTTATCGCGTTTTTGTTTGATAATTTCCTGGATGAGCATGGTTTTTCCTCACCTGATTGATGTATTGTTACTAACTTGCTGGATTTTCTGCCGATTCCTCATCGTTCAGGGTTGCCAGCAAACTGCTTAACAGCCTCGACGCCCCAAAGCGGAAAGTATCGGCACTTATCCAGTCTTTACCCATGATATTTTCAGCAAGCTGCAGATAAGCTTTGGCATCGGCAGTGCTGTGCACTCCGCCGGCTGCCTTAAAACCAACGGGCTTACCGCTGTCTTTAATGACATTCAGCATAATTTCTGCTGCTTTCAAAGTGGCATTAACAGCAACCTTACCCGTTGAGGTTTTAATAAAATCGGCACCATTTTCGATGGCAATTTTGCTGGCTTGCTTAATAAGCTTAGACGTTTTTAACTCACCGCTTTCGATAATTACTTTGAGTGCAACGCCATGTTCATCACAGATTGTTTTGCATTTTTTGACCAATTTAGCCCCACCCTTTTTATCACCTGCGATTAAAGCACGATAAGGAAACACCACATCAACCTCATCAGCTCCCGCTTCTGCGGCCGCTTTGATTTCCTTTTTAATCACTTTAATATTATTATCGCCGTGCGGAAAATTGGCTACCGTGGCTAATTTAATTTGTCTGGCGCCGTTTTTATTTAGCGTTGAAGCTGCTATTCCGACAAACCGTGGATAAACACACACCGCAGCCACCTGGCCATGCGGTGTGTTAGCAGCGACACATAAATCATGAATTACACCATCAGTATCATTATCGTTCAGACTGGTTAAATCCATTAACGATAACGCTAATTTTGCCCAATATTTGTTATCGTATTCTTCTGTCATTGCTGATTAACCTCCCATCGTTAATGCCGCTGCTCCGCTTAAACCGATAAACAAACCGGCAATCGTTGCTGACATCAGGTTAGATAATAAACCGGCAATAACGGCCTTAATACCCAAACGGGCAATATCATGACGGCGATTAGGCGCCAGCGACCCCAAGCCGCCAATAAGAATAGCAATAGAGCTTAAGTTGGCAAATCCACACAGGGCAAAGGAGATAATAGCCTGAGTTTTGTCTGATAAAACCACTGTACCTTCTTTCATCATACTGGTGTATTCAGCGTAGGCAACAAATTCGTTAACAACCACTTTTTGCCCGATTAATGATCCCGCCGTTTGCGCCTCTGCCCATGGTGTACCGATTATCCAGGCCAACGGCGCAAAAATATAACCCAAAATTTGTTGCAGGGTAATTTCGCCATGGCCAAACCAGCCACCGATACCGCCAACCATACCATTAATCAT
>PDWI01007178.1_pt1 | contig 13672 bp, 11 predicted proteins | sample 1430891 | NCBI WGS metagenome assembly PDWI01 (sample SAMN01162508, study PRJNA174530) | Oral metagenome, whole genome shotgun sequencing project. | biome: Marine environment; feature: Marine mammal; material: Swab sample of the gingival sulcus; isolation source: swab sample of gingival sulcus...
ACTACGCCATCCTCTTGAATTCCTAAAGTTTTCTCAGTATAGAGGATTGATTTGATATCTGTTATATCTGCCATTTTTAGTCCTCTTTTGTTATATTTTCGTAAGCTGATTTCTCTATGATAACAGCATAAAATGCACTAGCTAAATAAGCATTTAATTCATTTGACTCAACTACATATGCATTGTGAATATTTCTAAATGCAAAAAATGTCTTCTCATCAATCAACTCTTTTACTATTAAAACATCTCTTACGCCTAAATCTTTTATGATTTTTGCAGCGTCTTTAGTTTTTCCGCTTTCTACAACAAGACTGTCGATAACAAACAAGCTATCATTTTTAGCTTTTTCATTTAATGCAAACTCTAAAGCAAGTCTTTTTTGCTTTTTATTTACCTTTTGGTTGTAGTTTCTGTTTGTGCTTGGTCCAAAAGTGACTCCACCGCCTACCCAAATAGGACTTCTTCTACTACCGGCTCTTGCTCCACCACGACCTTTTTGGTTCCATGGCTTCTTGCCGCCACCTCTTACTTCACTTCTTGTCTTAGCAGTTGCTGTGTTTGCTCTAAGTGATGCAAGATATGATTTTACATATAGGTAAAGATTGTGTGAACTTACTTTGTCATAAGATGCAGGAAGTTCTACTTCGCCGCTCTTTTTAAATTTATCATTTAGTACTATCGCTTGACTCATTTTACTATCCTTACTCTTCCCATTGCTCCATTTGCACCAGGAACTGAACCTTTTACAGCTAAAACACCAGCTGCTGCATCAAATGACACAACTTGGTTTTTAACGCTTACTTTTACATTTCCGTGTTGTCCTGGCATCTTCTGTCCTGGCTGAACACGACCTGGCCATTCACAGTTACCGATAGAACCTACACGTCTATGAAATCTACTACCGTGACTTGCTGGACCACCTGCAAAACCGTGTCTTTTCATAACACCTGCAAAACCTCTACCTTTTGAGTTAAAAGAAACTTTTAGCTCCTTAGCTTCGCTTAGTGGTGCTACGTCTAAAGCTCCAACTTCTTCGTTGCTAACTTGCATAGTAACAAACTTGTTAAACTCAGCAGAAAGGTTATACTTTTTTTGCTGTCCCGCTATTGCTTTATTGCTTTTTTTACCTTTAGCATAAGCAACTATAGCTCTTTTGTCTTCGCCGATTTCGCACACTTTTGCTTCTACAACTTTAAGTAAAGTTACAGGAGTGCTAGGTGTGTTAATTGTACGGCTCATTCCGATTTTTTCTACAATATATTCCATGTCTTTTCCTTACCTTACTTACCCATTGCTCTTACTTCAACATTCACTTCAGGTGCTAAGTCTAGCTTCATAAGCGAATCAACAGTATCAGAAGTAGCTGAAACGATATCTATCATTCTAGCATGAACTCTCATCTCAAACTGCTCTCTTGAATCTTTATTTACGTGTGGTGATTTAAGCACAGTGTAGCGCTTAATCTTTGTAGGCATTGGAACTGGGCCTTTTATCTGGGCTCCTGTTCGCTTGACAGCTTCTACGATTGCTGCAACAGATCTATCTAAAACTCGGTGATCATAAGCTTTAAGCTTAAGTCGAATCTTTTCCATAATTAACCTTTAATAAAGAACTTGTCGCCTCATCTGTAAAGAGTTTTACAAACTATCGACTTTAAAAGGACTGAGATTGTACAAAAATATTTTTTAAAAGTCAAGTTTTTAGGCTTTTTGAGCCAATATTTTTATATTTTATTTCCTTTTAATAAGGAAAATAGTACTATCTTTTATGGAAACATTACAAACACTTTATGAAAAACCTCCATCTACTTCAAACTTTGTGCCAAGAAAATACAACATTAAGCACCCAAAAACCTTGCTTTTAGGCTCTAAAAAAAGTGGTATTAGTAGTATTATAATCGATTTTTTATCCACAAAAGAGATAAAAAATTATTTGTATATTAATTTAGATGATATTAGGCTAAATGGCTATGATTTTAAAAAAATACCAACTTTTTTGGAACAAAAAAATATACAAACTTTAGTTATTGAAAATTATAAAGCCAATTTTATCTTGCCAAATATTAAAAATATTATCCTCTCTTCCAATGACCTTAGTTTAAAACTTCAAGGCTTTAATTTGCTTAGAGTAGATGGACTAAATTTTGAAGAGTTTATAGGCTTTTCACAGCGTAGTTTTAATACAGAGCATATATTTAATATATATGCTAAAATTGGTACTTTTCCTAAAAGTTCACAGCTAAATTCTTATGAAAATAGACAATATCTTCAAGAGATAATTAAGCTTAATTTAAGGGACGAAATAAGCCAAAAATTATTTTGCACTTTAGCCAAGCATCAAGCTCAACCTTACTCACTTTTTAAAGCCTATAGCGAGCTAAAAACTAACATGAAAATATCAAAAGATAAACTATATAAAAGTGCTGTGGAGCTTGAAAAAAAATCTCTTCTAAGCTTTGTTGAAAAATTTTCTTCTCCAAGGTCATGTAAAAAAATATATTTGCATAATTTTGCTTTTAAAAATTCTGTATCCTTAGAAAGAGATTTTACAAAACGATTTGAAAATATGATATTTTCTCAAATACTCCATGAACAACTCTACTACACAGATGAGCTTCATTTTTACCTGCCAAATGCCAACCTAGCTTTACTAGCCACGCCCTTTTTGCCCCCTGAGCTTATAGTAAGAAGATTTAAAAAACTGCTTTTAAATTTAAAAAAGCTAAATGTGACACATTTTCAAGCTATCACTTTAGGCAATGAAGGTGCGTATAGTCAAGATGGTATAAAATGTGAAATAGTTCCTTTTTGGGAGTGGGCGGTGCTTTTATAGTATCAATCAAACAAGGTTGGCTCTAAAGCTTTAAGCCTAAAGGTTTTTCTGTGGATTTTACTAAGTCCATGTTTTTTTATAAGTTCAATGTGAGCTTTTGTGCCGTAACCTTTGTGGGATTTAAGATTGTATTGTGGGTATTTTTCATCAAGCTCACACATCAGTCTATCTCGGCTCACTTTTGCCAATATACTAGCCCCACTTACCTCAGGTACTGTAGCGTCTGCTTTTATCAAAGATTTAACTCCATCTACTCCGAAGTTTGTATTGCCATCCATGATAACTTCACAGCCCTTAAAATGGTCTTTTATACTCTTTATACCTCGCCTTAAACATTCGCTTAAACCTAGCTTATCTACTTGATCGCAGGTAAATTTTACTATTAAAAAATCAGATTTTTCTTGAAGTTTTACAAAAAGCTCTTCACGTTTTTTTGCAGTAAGTTTTTTACTATCATCTAGCTCTTTTATGTTTTCATTTAACACGCATCCAGCCATAAAAAGGGGTCCTGCTAGTGAACCCCTTCCAGCTTCGTCTATTCCGCAGAGTCTGATGTCTCATCCTCGATTTCATTTGAAAAGTCAGCATCAGCTAAACGCTTTAACTGTCTCCATCGTCTTTTAGCGTCTTGTTTGTTTTTCTCAAACAATTCTGCTGCGTGTTCTGGGTTGAACTTTTTAAGTGAAGCGTATCTAACCTCATTTAACAAAAACTCTTCATACCTATCCCAGTCTGGCTCTTTTCCGGTTATCTTGATAGGATTTTTACCTGCCCTTGCAAGTCTTGGGTCATAAGTATATACTGGCCAATACCCACACTTAGTGGCAAGTTCGCCTTGATTTCCACTTCTTCCAAGTCCGCCCTTTATACCATGGGCAATACAAGGCGAATAAGCAATGATAAGCGAAGGTCCATCATAGGCTTCAGCTTCAAGCATGGCTTTTACTAATTGTGCTTGGGAAGCATTTGAGTTTACTTGTGCTACAAATATATTTCCATAGGTCATAGAAATATATCCTAAATCTTTTTTCTGCGTTGGTTTTCCTGACGCTGTAAATTGAGCTATCGAGCCGGCTCTTGCAGCTTTTGAGCTTTGTCCACCCGTGTTTGAGTAAACCTCAGTATCAAGCACTAAAACATTTAGATTTTCTCCACTAGCTAAAACATGGTCAAGACCCCCATAACCTATATCATAAGCCCATCCGTCTCCGCCTATTATCCACTGTGAGCGTTTTACAAGATATTTTCTTAAACTCAAAAGCTCCTCTACGCCATCTACTTCTTTGTTTGTCTCTAAAACAGGGATTAATCTATCTCTTATCTCTTGGGTTTTAGCCCCATCATTTCTAAACTCTAGCCAATCTTTATAAAGTGCTGAAAGGGCATTTGGAACTTTATCCATAGTTCTTAGCATGATATCTTCCACTCTATGCCTAATAGTCTCAGTAGCAGCTTCCATACCTAAACCAAACTCCGCGTTGTCTTCAAACAGTGAATTTGCCCAAGCAGGACCTTCGCCTTTATCATTTTTTCTATATGGAGTTGTTGGAGCTGAGCCACCGTAGATGGACGAACATCCTGTGGCATTTGCTATCATCATTCTATCTCCAAAAAGCTGAGTAGCTAAAGTGATATATGGAGTCTCTCCACAGCCTGGACATGCTGCGTGAAATTCAAATAAAGGCTTAGCAAACTGTGAACCTTTAGGGGTATTTTTGCCCATTATGTCATCTTTATATGTGACTTTATTAAATAAATAATCAGCATTATCTTGCTCACCATCATCAACTTGCTCTTGAAGCGGAACCATAACTAACGATTTTTCCTTAGATGGACAAACCTCCGCACAAAGTTCACAGCCTGTACAGTCTAGAACCGAAGTTTGAATTTTATACTTAAACTCCTTTAAGCCCTTTCCCTTTGCATCAAGATTGTGATTTTTAACTCCCACAGGAGCAGATTCCATCTCTTTATCATTTATCAAAAATGGTCTTATGACCGCGTGAGGACAGACAAAGGAGCATTGATTACATTGTATACAGTTTTCCTCTATCCACTTTGGAACTGTTACGCCAACCCCTCTTTTTTCGTACTGACTAGTTCCATGCTCAAAAGTTCCATCTTCATAGCCTTTGAAAACTGAGACTGGCAAAGTATCGCCTCTTGCAGCATTTACTGGTTTTGCAATAGTCTCTACAAAATTTGTTCCCTTATATTTTACTTCTTCTTTTTTAACTTCATCTTCAAGCTCCGCCCAAGCAGGGTCAACCTTAACTTCCACTAACTCATGAGCACCCTCATCGATAGCTTTATAGTTAAGCTCGACTATCTTATCGCCTTTTTTATGGTAACTTTTGTAAGCAAACTCTTTCATAAACTCTTGAGCCTTACCAAACTCGATGATATTTGCTAGTTTAAAAAATGCAGATTGGAGTATAGTGTTTGTTCTATTTCCTAGCCCTATCTCACGAGCAAGTTTTGTAGCATTTATGATGTAAAATTTAGCCTTTCTTTGAGCTAGTATTCGCTTTACTTTATTTGGTATTCTTTTTATGGTTTCATCGGCGTCCCAAATGGAGTTAAGCAAGAAAGTTCCATTTTCTCTAAGTCCATCTACCACATCATAAAGCTCCAAATAGACCGCCACGGAACAGGATACAAAATGTGGATTTGAAACTAAATAGGTTGAACGAATAGGACTTTTTGAAAACCTTAAATGCGACCTAGTGTATCCACCTGATTTTTTAGAATCATAGGCAAAATACGCTTGAGCATACATGTCAGTTTTTTCACCGATTATCTTAATGGAGTTTTTATTTGCTCCAACAGTTCCATCAGCACCTAAACCATAAAATAAACACTCTGTTGTGTCTTCATTTCCCAAACTTAACTTTTGACCCAAAGGAAGAGAGGTAAAAGTAACATCATCTTCTATACCTATGGTAAATTGGTCTTTTGGCTTATCTTGTTTTAGGTTTTCGTAAACTGCTATCATCTGTGCTGGGTCAACATCTTTACTACTCAGTCCATATCTTCCCCCAACGATAACTGGCTGGTGTTCTCTTCCATAAAATGCATTTCTTATATCAAGATACAAAGGCTCGCCTAAAGCGCCTGGCTCTTTTGTTCTGTCTAACACGGCTATTTTTTCTACACTTTTTGGCATGATATTAAATAAATGCTTAAGACTGAAAGGTCTATAGAGGTGACAGGTTATAAGTCCAACTTTCTCTCCATTTTTGTTTAGATAATCAACCGTCTCTCGTATGCATTCAACCACAGAGCCCATGGCTACGATTATCCTAGTGGCATCTTTGTCTCCATAAAATGTAAATGGCTTATAGTCTCTGCCTGTAATTTTAGAGATTTTTTCCATATAATCAGCTACGATATCAGGCAGTGCATCATAAAACTTATTTTGAGCTTCTCTTGCTTGAAAATAGATATCATCGTTTTGTGCAGTTCCTCTTGTCTTTGGAGCTTCAGGGCTTAAAGAGTCATCACGAAATTTTTGAACAGCCTCATAGTCAAGTAGTTCATCAAAATGCTTATAATCCATAAGCTCAACTTTTTGTATCTCATGGCTTGTTCTAAATCCATCAAAAAAATGCAAAAATGGAACTCTTCCTTTAATAGCGGCAAGGTGAGCAATACCGCCTATATCCATAACTTCCTGAACTGAGCTTGAAGCTAAAAGAGCAAAACCAGTTTGTCTAGTGGCATAAATATCTTGATGGTCTCCAAATATAGAAAGTGCTTGGGCTGCCAAACTTCTAGCACTTACATGTATGACACCCGGTAGTAGTTGTCCTGCGATTTTATACATATTTGGAACCTTAAGCAAAAGCCCCTGAGAAGCAGTATATGTTGTGGTTAATGCTCCTGCTTGAAGTGAACCATGCACAGTTCCAGCAGCTCCTCCCTCACTTTGCATTTCAACAACTTTAACAGGCATTCCAAAAAGATTTTTCTTACCCTCCGCAGCCCAGTGGTCTGTGTAATCAGCCATAGGGGAAGATGGCGTAATGGGATAAATCCCAGCAACTTCCGTAAATGCGTAAGAAACATAAGCTGCAGCTTCGTTTCCATCCATAGTTTGCATTTTTTTTGTCATAATTGACCCTTTATTTGGAAAATTTATATTATATCAATAATACTCATATTAACTTAATATTGTATAAATATTTTATCAAATTCACTTTTTTATGATACCAATGCCTTTAAAAGATACATTTATAATTGAAGATAAAAACAAATTGATACAAACAAGCTAAAATATTTATTTAATGCTGAGTATCTTTATAGCTTCTAAGGCATTCAGTGCTATTTTTGGAGAACATTTTTTTAACTCTTCTTCCTTGCTGTATCCACCAAGAACTCCTATGGCATTTATTTTAGCATTGAAAGCTGAGTTCATATCAAGACAAGTATCACCTATCATATATGAGTTCATATCTGCTTTTACGCCTAAAAATTGTAAGGCTTTTAATATAGGTTCTTTGTGAGGTTTTGGATGGATTACATTTTCTCTGCCTATTATGACTTTAAAATATTTTGCCACGTCAAAATACTCTAAAATCTCTTTTGAATACTTTGCGGTTTTAGTAGTAACCACTGCAAGGGGAGCAAGTGTGGCTGCAAGTTCTATGGCTTCTTTAGCATTTGCTAACAAAACAGTAGTTTTAGTTGCTATCTTTTCATAGTTTTCTTTATACTTTTTAACATATCCATCTACTTCTCCATCTACTCCAAGTTTTGTAAACATATCTTCTAAAGGATAGCCTATCAAAGAACATATTTCTTCTTTATTTGCTCTAGGCATTCCAAAAGCATCAAAGGCAAAGTCAAAACTGTTTATAATTCCCTCTGTTGAGTCAATCAAGGTGCCATCTAAATCAAATAAAATCGCGTTCATTATAATTCCTTTAAAAAAACATTATAGCATAAAAATAATGCTGCATTTTAAATGCTTTTTATACGAAGTAAAATTTATATTTTGCAGATTTGAACTAACGAGCTATAAAAAGAAGTATAAAAAGCTAGCCCCTAAAGAGACTAGCTTTAAACTTAAGCAGTTTGTTGGTGAACGTCCATTTGGGGATAAGGTATAGATATGCCTTTTTCGTCAAATGTAAGCTTTACTTTTTCAATCGTATCAAAATACACTCCCCAATAATCCGCACTCTTTACCCAAAATCTTACAGTAAAGTTTACACTACTATCAGCAAGCTCACCCACAGCCACAAATGGCTCTGGGTCTTTTAATACTCTTTTATCTTCCTTAGCAATATCAAGCAGAGTTTGTTTAGCTAGTTTTAGATCATCATCATAACCTATACCAAAAACAAAATCAACTCTTCTTGTAGGCTTGGTAGAATAGTTTATAATATTGCTACCAAGTATTGTTCCATTTGGAACAATTATAGCTTTATTGTCACCTGTTTTTATAGACACACTAAAGAGATTTATCGCTTCAACAACGCCAGATACACCAGCAACTTCCACGAAATCTCCCATCTTAAACGGTCTAAATACTATTATTAAAACCGCAGCACCAATGTTAGCAAAAGTGTCTTTAAATGCTAAACCGACTGCTAAACCAGCTGCACCCAATATCGCCATAAACGATGTGGTAGGTACTCCTAATTTTGACAAGGCTGCCAAAACAACAAAAAGCATCATTAGTGTATATACTACATCTAATGCAAACTTTTTTAAAGTCACATCAACATTAGCCTTTGTCAACAATTTGTCTAGAAAACCCTTTAGCCATTTAGCCACCTTCCTACCTATAAAAAAGATAAGAATAGCGGCTAATATCTGAAATCCAAAAGTAGTTACATAGCCTTTGACCAAGTCAAAGACCATGCTTGAGTTTGAAAGTATTTCCATGTTAATTCTTAGTAACTAAATACAGCTTCAACTCTTCTGTTTTCAGCTCTTCCCTCTTTAGTTTTATTGCTAGCAACTGGGTTAGACTCACCATAACCAGCAGTTGAAATTCTATCAGCATCTACACCTTTAGCCTCAAGTACTTTAGCAACAGCTGCAGATCTCTTATCTGAAAGCTTCATGTTCTTAGCGGCACTACCTATGCTGTCTGTATAGCCCTCTAAAGAAACCTTATAAACTGGGTATTTTTTCATGAAGTCAGCAACTTTGCCAATTTCGCTGTCATATTTTGGAAGAACAGTTGATTTTCCAAAGTCAAAGTTTACGTGAAGTGAAATAGTCACAGCACAACCCTTAGCGTCAACAGCTACATTTGCAGGAGTGTTTGGACACTCGTCCATGTTGTTCATTACACCATCGCCATCATCATCACCAGCAACAGCTGTTTTCTGAACTGCAGGAGCAACTGCTGCTGCAACTGCAGGAGCAGCACTAGCGGCATTTCCAAATGAGTAAGACAATCCAAGAGTGTATAGTAAGTTATGCTGAGCCCAATCATCACTGTCAGCATTTAACTTTATAGCATCTCTAGCTTCCAATTTAGCAGCAAATCTATCTGTGAAGCTATACTTTAAACCAGCACCATAATTTACAAAAATTCTATCATGGCTTCTACCTAGCTCATTGCTTACCCATTCGCCACCAGCACCAACTAAACCGTAAGCTGATAGGCTATTATATACTGGCATATCTTTAATTAAGTTTATAGCGCCTCTAAATATATTTGTATCTTCATCGCTGTTTTCATAATCAACACCTGGAGCATAATCTAATGCTAATTCAACTTGGTCAAACCAAGATTGGTGTAGATTTTTTCCAAGTCTTAAACCATAAGAAAGATGATCTTCTGTTCCTATGTTTCCTTCTGTCATAACTCCACCAATAGTAGGAGTAATCTCATATTCGTATTCGCTTGCAGTAGCTGTAGTAGCCACTAAAGCACCTGCAACACTTAGCGCTAGAAAAGTTTTCTTGAACATTTCTAATCCTTTAAAATAAATTTGTTGTTTTAAAACAACAGAATATATTATACCAAATTAACATAAAATGAATATAAGTGATTTATAGCCATTTATTCTTATTATCGTTTTCATCTATGCTTCTACCTATCTGCGAATGAAGCCCTATATAGTAGTTAACGAAGTATTTTACCTCATCATCTATTGGCATAAAATATCCCTCCCTATCTACTCTAGCAAATTTATCTAAAAACTCTTTTGCATCTCTTTTGTCAAGATAATGTCTAGCCAAAATTTCATAGTTTTTCACATACCACTTCTTTAATCTTTTGTATGCTTGAGGACTTAAGTCTATATTTAAAGATTTTTTAAAATCTAAAACTTTTGTTTCAAATAGAGCCTTTAAATGTATAAGCCCTTCGCAATAATATGGCTCAACTTCTTTTGTTTTTTGCCAAGCCAAAAGTCCAACCGAACGCTTTATAAGGTCTATCATCAAAGGCTCTTTTAAATATTCTTGTTCGTTGTAAAAAAATGCCATAAGACCACCTGTGGTTGCTTTAAACTCCTCTATGTTTTTAAACATTCCACTTTTATTCATCACAGCTTCGCTGTCTGTATCTAGCCACAAAATATGCCCATATTCATGACCTATGGTACTAACTTCATACACCTCATGCCAAAGGGGCTTGTTTTTAAACAAAATCTCTCTGCTTTTATCCAAAAATTCTTGACCAAAAACCTCTTTTTCTAGCCTTAAAAATGGTCTTGCCTTAGCAGCTTCATATATATTGTCCGCAAAAGCAAATATCTTTTTACCATACTTTTTACTTACCATTTCATCGTTTGGCACAACCTGAGCCGAAAAAAGCCCATTAAACTCAGCAGCAAAGTAAAAAGCTGGTCTGCCCAGATATAGCCCGACCCTGCTTACATTGCTTGTGCATTTTTTATACACCTTTGGCTTTTTGCCTATCTTCTCATGTAAGGCTTTATACATAGACAAAATATCATCTTTAACCCTTGTTTTTTTAGCTCTTTTTGCATCGCTAAGTCGTATATCCCACTCAAAAGCAACTGCTTTTCTTAGGTGGTCTTCGTAGTATTCTAAGGGGTGTCCTACTTGTATAGGACAAGTAACTTTCATCCAAGCTTCATCAACCTTTTGCCAAGAAGATATAAGTTTTAGCTTATCTTTTTGACAAAATGCCTTTTTGATAGCTTTAAAATAATTTATATAAGCCTTTTTTTGTCCAAACTCATTATCTTTGCATTTTTTTAGATTCTTTATAAGTCTATTTAGCTCTTTAGATACAAGCTTTAACTCTTTAAAAACTTTGATATAGGCTTTTGATTTATAGCCTTTTTTTGTTTTAACCAAAGCAGAATACGACCTATCAGCCACGCTTTTATCAACATTTAACTCAAGTAGATTTTGTTTTGATAAAAATTCATATACATCATCTCCATGCTCTTTTTCAAGATTTACATTTATATCTTCTATTATATGCTTTTGCCACAAAGGCTGAATAAAACTAAGGGCTTTTCCTACTCTATAAACACCCTTTACTAACTCCATATAAAAGGGGCTTAAAACCCTCTCTTTTTCAAGTCTTTTTATAGTCTTTTTTTGAAGCTTAAGATGATACGATGCAACAAAATCATATAACTTGTGTCTTATGGCTATGATTTCTTTTGGGCTTTTTTCATGTTGCCTTAAAGCCTCTATTAGGTTTTCATCCCTTAAGTTCACAAGTCTTTGTATGAGAGCTAATCTATTCTCTTTTGTATCTTCGAGTTTAGCGATATCTAACATCTTAAATATCACTTCATTTCCTTCTCCATCTACTCTTTTATAAAATCCATTCATTTTACTCTGTTGCTCCTCAATAAGAGCATAAAATCTTCCCAAATCGTTTTTCATAGTCTTCCTTGTATTTTTTAGAGCAAATTATATATAAATTTTGCTATAATTGCAAAAAAATTTATGGAACTAGCATGCAAAATCCTCAACAAAATATTATAAATTATATGAATAAAGGTATTATACAAAGCAATATAGACTATGTTGCTAGCAATTCAAGCTTTACTTGTTTGGCAAAAATTGAGTTTAAAATAGATATGCAAGATGCTTACAATTTTAAAGATGCCATTGGATATCTACATAAAAAAAGCGACTATGGGGCTGTTTTGATAGATGAAAACAACAGCATTTTACTTCTTTTTAGGGACTATAAAATACACCAAGCCAAAGCGTCTTTACAAAAAATAGTAAGAAACGTGGCAAAACGTTTTAATATACACATAAAAATCATAGCCATAACCCTCATAGACCCAAAAGATGACTATAAAAGCTTGCTTGAGCGACTTGATCAATACTATGTAATGTCAAAAATCTCAAAAGAGCAAAAAATATTTTATGGCACAAAACACTTTAACTTTTATGAAAGTAAAGACAATATACCACTACTTGAGAGACTTTTTAAAAAAATCAACTATTTAAAAATACACAACCATTACAAAGGTATACCAATAGTAGAAAAGATAGTTATACTGGCCTTTACAAAAGGCAATATGATTATTAAAATAAACAAAAACAAAATACCATTTTATGAACAAGAAAAATTTTGCTTTTTAGAACATGATTTAGTACCAAATATAATACAAGGCGATATCATAAGAGTAAACCCAACTCTAAGCACACTAACTCTTAGTGGATTAAAATTTTTAGATAGCTCCCCTGTGGAAAGAAGTGGTATAAGAATAGAGCCTGATAGAAATATATACGCAGTTTTAAGTTTTAATCGAAAAGATATATGCAAAGGATATATCATAAATATGTCTGAAAACTCCATTGTTCTTCATGTGTCTAATGTAAGTTTAGAAAGACTAGCTAGCTCAAATATAGCAAATGAATTTTTAACATTAACATGTCAAATACCAACCAAAAAAAGCTTTATGACCACTGTAAAGCTAAAAGCAAGTGTTTTTAAAATGGATTCAAATGATATAGTTGTAAATATTTTTCCAAATCCACCGTCAAAAACCAAACTTCGCTCTTATATCTCTATGAGGCAAGAAGAGGTTTTGCTAGATTTAAAAATGAAGCTAAAATCATAAAAGACCCCAAAAGGGGTCTATAGATTATCCTACCATAAGTCCAAAAACTGCTGAAGCCAAAAAGTAGGTAACTAAGGTTATCAAAATAGAGCCTATTATATTTAACCAAAGTCCTGTCTTTATCATATCTGCTATGCGAATATAACCTGAACCATAAGCTATGGCATTTGGAGGTGTGGCGACAGGAAGCATAAAAGCACAAGTTGCTGAAAGAGCCACAGGAATAGTAAATATAAGTATATCAACTCCGCTATATCCAAGTCCTATGGCAACACCACCAATAACTGGCAAAAAAGCAGCCGAGGTTGCAGTATTTGATGTAATCTCTGTTAAAAAGATAACAAGCAATGACACAACAAGTATGATAAGTATCAAAGGAAGTGAGCCAAGAGCTGAAACTTGATGTCCTATCCAAAGTGAAAGTCCTGTTTTACTAAATTGTGCTGAAAGGGCAAGACCTCCGCCAAAAAGCAAAAGAATATCCCAGGGCAGTTGCTTTACAGAACCCCAATTTAAAAGTCTCTCACCACTTTTAGTTCCAGGGAGCATAAAAAGTATAATAGAAGCGCCCATTGCTATAATAGAGTTTAGTCCAGATATTTTAATACCATATTTTTTCAAAATAACCCCTAAAAATATCCAGTTTAGTGCTGCTAGTAAAAATACTATACCCACAAGCCACTCTGGCACACTCATCTTACCAAGCTTAGCAAGCTCTTCTTTGATAACTTCCCTTCCTCCAGGAATACCTTTTATCTTGGGTGGAAATATCACATAAACAAGCATAAACCAAGCTAAGGCTAGCAAAA
>PDWI01007179.1_pt1 | contig 13672 bp, 15 predicted proteins | sample 1430891 | NCBI WGS metagenome assembly PDWI01 (sample SAMN01162508, study PRJNA174530) | Oral metagenome, whole genome shotgun sequencing project. | biome: Marine environment; feature: Marine mammal; material: Swab sample of the gingival sulcus; isolation source: swab sample of gingival sulcus...
CTAAAATGGTCAGTATTAATAAATTTTCTCAATACCGCAGTTCCAAATGAACCTGTACCACCTGTGATTAGTAATACTTTATCTTTTATTTTCATAATTTTTACTTTTTAAAACACCTATTTTTTAATAAAATAGACCTAATTAACAATTGAATTCTATATTTTAGCTTAAAATGTAATGGATTGGGACTTTTCATACAAAAGGAATTATTATTCCCATGTAATCTATGAAAAATCAAAGGCTCTTGGCATACTTTAATCTTAAATTTACAAATAAATGCAATCAGAGCAATCCATGTGTCGTGAGGAATAGCCTTATAGGGCGTATTAAACGCTAAATTTCCCAAAGAACGGCTAAATGCCATCGTACATCCTAAATATGGATTATGCCTTAATGTATGAAAATAGGAAGACTTGTCTACATTTACATTAATCAAATCAAAAAGAGATTTTTTATTATTCAAATCTTCACTTAAAATAAGTGCATCGTGAATAATTAAATCATACTCATATGATAAATCAACTATTTTCCTATATTTTTCCTTATCCCAGATATCATCTTGGTCACTAAAAAATATTAAATCTCCTGTTGAATTCCAAAATGCATTTTGAAAATTATCAAAGATTCTCTTTAATTTTTCCTCGTAATTAAGTTTCTTAGTTGGTTGTTTTTTTAAGGGATGACATATTTTAATTCTAGGGTCATTTAATGACTTAATAATTCCAAGAGTATTATCCGTAGAATAATCATCTGAAATCACTAATTCATCATTAGGTTTCAACTGTACTAAAATACTCTCTATTTGCTCCTTGATATATTTTTCTCCATTATATGAAGCCAAACATACCGAAATTTTATAATTTTTTTTCTCCATAAATCCTAATATATTTTTTTGCAAGGCTATTCCTAGAAAATAGCTGTTTTGCATTTAATGCCACCTCTTTTCTATCACAATCATTATATTTATCAAAAGTAGTATTTTCAAAACTAACATAATTGCCTAATAATTGCGAGAAACTAACTGCCTGACCTACAGTATCATTTAAAACAACTTTCACTCCTGTCATACAATACTCTCCAAATTTGGTAGGAGATGCAACTTTATTCAGTCTTCTATTTTCTCTTAGTAAAATTGCAAAATCACTAGCATTATAATAACTATTTATCTCATCAAAAGAAACCTTTGTTATAATAAAACGGTCACACAATAAATCCTTAAAATATTCTTTCGCATAATCAACATCTGATGTAATATACAAAATAAAATTATTTTTATCTGATATTACTTTTTCTATAAACACTTTTTGTAATTCTACAGCTTGATACTTTACCATACTTCCAGAATATAAAAACACCTTTGAAGATTCAGGTATTTTTAAATCCTTTCTTTTTTGTTCTCCTAAATTAGCAGCAAAATAAAACTTACTTTCATTAACCAAACAAGGTATTATTTCATATTTTTCAAACTTAACATTTTTTTGATATAGATCAAACAAATCTTTACTAACAAAAATGCCTGAATTAGCTTTTTTACAAAGATATTTAATCTGTAATCTTTCAAAAGGAAACCAAATAAAATATCCATACAACTTATGAAATATTGAATAAGATGACAATGATAGTTTTAACTCTGACAAACTGTCTCCTCTACAATCCCAAATAACCTCCTTATTTTTACAAACAAGCTTACTTAAAAATGCTGTATAATTAGTTCTGCCATGAATAAACTGATACTTACCACCATTTCTACGCATGTATATGTACAATAAAACTAAATTTACAATAAAACTAAATGGGTAAAATTTATTGAAGCCCCGTTTTAATGTAATATCTATATTAGGAAACTGTTTTTGAAAAATATGAAGATTCCTCTCAGAGGTTTTCATCTGTTTCTTATTAGTTTCAAATGATAGAATATCAATTTTTATCTTATGATTTTTCTCCATCTCAATAACATGTTCTAAAACTTGAGAACGAAAAATAGTATTTCCAATACCTTCGTGAAGAATAAATAAGCCTCTTTTCATGTGATTTGTATTTGTAATCTCTTTTTATTATATTTGCCTTTAGGGACATAAGAAAAGATAAATAAAAAGATAAATAAAAAATTATTAGATGTAATATCTCCGCTAAACATACTATTTATCATAAAAAATACAACAACTATAGATATATAATTCAACTCAAACCGTCTAAAAAAGTCAAAGAATAAAATCACTATTGTAATCAATAAAGGAAGCCCCCCTTCTATATATAATTCAAGTATTAAATTATGAGGATAAAAAATAACATCTTTATCAAGGAATAATACCCCGAATGAACCTATACCATATCCCAATAAATTAGTATTTCCAATGTTCAGTATGAAATATAAATAATCCAATCTTCCTAAATTAGAACTTACTGCCCCTGCCCCTCTATTGCCTACTACTAGCATTAGCAAGAATACAAAGCAAAATATAAATATAAACATTACTAACTTATTAGAATATTTCCACATTATAAAAGTGGTTATCATTGAATATGCAAATAATGGCCCTCGAGATCCTGCTGTATATGTTAAAAAAACACCACAAACTATTGCAAGTAAATTCAGAACACTATACTTTTTATAACTGAAAACATAATATGTAACTAACAAAGATAAAAAAGCATAGAATCTTCCAGCCCATATCGGATTTCTCATTCCTTTTATCATTTCCCGTGTCCCTATTGATTCTGTAAAACCTACCGTATAAAGAAAAAATAGAAGAAAAATTATTCCCATTGACACTTTGTATAGTATTTCTTGTTTCTGAAATATATCATCCAATGGATTTTTTGAAAATAGAAAGAATAAATTAAGTAACAACAATGGTATCAAATCTGCATAAACTAAAAACAAAGTTTTCTCTTGTGCTGCATACAAAGAAATAGTATAGTAATTTGTAAAGAGATAATATAAAAATAACAGATACAATAAGACTCTTGATAAACTCCCTCCTAATCTTATTGATGACTTTATAAAAATAAATATCAGACAAATACTTATCACATAGGCAACAAGATAACTACTTATAGAAATATCAATAGTGGCAGCAATAATCTGGAACAATACAGAAATAATTGTAATTACTACAAGAATAGTTATAAAAGCAGATGACCTAGATATTTTATAAGTACCTATCATATTCCCCCTCTATTTCTTAATTAGAAACTTTATTCTACTCAAAACTCTTTCAAAAATACTTTTCGTATATAGTGATGTTTGCCTAATATCATCTATAACTAATTGATTATTTTTTAATTTAAGCAAAAATAAATCAACAACTTTACCCACAGAGTGATGTTCTTCATAATGAGACTTACATAAATCCCCTATTCTATTACTATTATCTAATAAAAACTCTACGACCCTATCCTTCAAATTACCAGCATCTAGTGATGTGGCAAGATTCTTACCCTCAATTTTATATATCCAAGAATACGCAGACACATTTCCTTTATGTAAAGAAGACACCCCAACAATTGACGGAAGTCCCAGTATACTTCCCTCTAATACAGAAGTTCCTATCCCAAAATGTATATCTATATTATCAATTAGATATTTATATAACTCATCTCCATAAAGTTTTCCAACAAAAACCACCTCTAACTGGTCATTCTGAAAAGTATCTATATTTTTTAACAAATTACAATATTCATTTCCTCCTCCAATAATATGTATAACAAATTTTCTACCAACTAGAGACAAATCGATTAAAAATCTTTTCAACAAATCAACTTTATCTGTATCAATGCGTCCTAACCAAGAGAGCTGTATAGCCTGCCCTTCTTTGTATTTTTTCTCTTTTAAGGTAAATGATGTTTTCTTTGGAAGAAATATTGGTAAAAACATAGTATTTAAAGCCTTCAAATTGAATATTTCCCTGTAAAAACTCCAATTATTTTCAGACATAAAATGGACTCCACCTTGACTAATTCCTACCTCTAAAAATTTGCTTACTTTTTTCCTCCGTATTGGCTCTAATAATGGATAAATAAATTCAATCTTTTTCAAATTACACTTACTATAAAATACAGAAAAATACTCCGATACCGAAATCAAATTCAATGGATGTAAATCCCAAAAAAATAATTTTGTATTTGAATTCTTCACAAACAGATCAACCTTATAGATAAAATTAAGAGGACTTACTAAATGAACATTATTCAAATAATCTATTCTTACCTCTTTATCTGTATAATAATCAATATAATAAATTTTTTCTATATCAGAGAAATACTTACGAGCAAATCCGTCCTTATATTCAATATAATGCACTCTATATCTTTCTGAGTATTTCTTGACTATAAACTCTCCTAATCTACAAAACAACAACTGAGCCCCTCCAATATTTTTAGAAGGGTAGAAGAAGATAATATTAATGACTTTTTCTTTCATTTACTTATGAAATAAAACTTTTCTGAAAATAATACACAACAATAATAAATAAATCGTGTAATTAATAGCATTTGCCCAAACAACCCCTTCTATACTAATTAAATTATATAAATAGATACTTAAAAAAATTCTGATGGAAGCCATAAGAACTTGTAATATAACAAACACTTTAACCATAGCCTTAGCTAACATCAAGTAGGCTAACATAAAAGAAAGTAACATCAATAAATCACCTATAAGTTGAGGAATAAATAAATTCTCCATTGACAAAAACTCCTCTGAAAATAATAAACTCACAATCCAATATCTAAAAATAAAAATACCCGCTGCCACAATAAGAAAAAAAGGAATTATTTTTTTCATCCCAGCATATATTTCAAAACGAATTTCACTGTTAGATTTTAAAGATGATAATTTCGGTAAATAATAAACCCCTAAAGATAATGTAAATACTTGACAATAATAATCACTCAATCTTTTCATTGCCTCCCATATTCCTGCAATATTCTCCCCTCCATGATCAATAATATAACCTCTAAGATACATCTGTACTAATGGTTTCAATAAAGCCCCTGTTAATGCCATAACTGTAAAACCCAAGAGTTTTAATAATACCTGTCTATCCCACAAATGAAATCTAAGATATATCAATATTCTATTGTCTTTATCAACCAAATAATAAGAAATAAAAAATACAATTGAAGTATTTATAGCAATTGCTATAAGAGCTCCTTCCAGCCCCCAAAACCAACAAAGTCCTCCTGAAAGGAAAAGGCTTACCAAACTATTTACAATCTTAACAGATACCAATAATCTGTACTTTCTATACCCATTAATAATGCTAACAAGTATATTGTTTAGGGAAAAAAATACTAAGCTAATTGCAAAAACCTGAAAAATATACTCATATCCTCCTTGATTAAAAATAAGAAACGATAATGAAGATGAAAATAATAAAATAAAAATTGCTATTAAAACACTGACACCTATAGATGTAAATAAAGAGGTAGCTATTAATTGCTTTATGTTTTTACCTTCTGCAACATATTTAGTTACCCCTTGGGAAAATGCTCCTGTTCCTACTGTTGTTGTTATATTCTTAAAGTCAGATAACTGCCCTATAAGTGCAACTCCTGATGGTCCTATCTTATAAGCAATTATTTTATTAATAACAACACCAACTAACATCTGAATTGCTGTTGCAATACCAGTTGTGCCTAGTGCAACAAAAAACTCAGTTTTTTTTAAATTTTCATATATATTCTTTATTTTCAATAATAAAAGATTCATTAAAATTTATTTAAAACCTCCACAATTTTTTTCACTTCTTGACTTGATATTACTCCGCTAATAGGCAAACTCAAAACTTCTTTATGAATTTGCTCCGTTATTGGATAACTTTGAATATTCCAACTCTTATAAGCCTCTTGTTTATGCGGAGGAATAGGATAATGAATCAATGTTTGAATATCATTATCCATTAAATACTGTTGTAATTTTTCTCGTTCTTTTGTCCTTATAACAAATAGATGCCATACACTAGCTTGTTCATTAGTTACAAAAGGTAATACAATCTTTGGATTTTTAATATACTCTAAAAAATAATTGGCAACCTTCCTCCTAGCATCTATATCTTCTTGAATATACTTCAGTTTTACATTTAAAAATCCAGCTTGAATTTCATCCAAACGAGAATTTACACCTTGATATAAATTCTCATATTTCACATGAGAACCATAATTTTGTAAAGCTCTAATAGTTCTGTATAATTCTTTATCATTAGTAGTTACAGCACCTGCATCTCCTAATGCTCCTAAATTTTTACCGGGGTAAAAACTGTGTCCAGCAGCATCTCCAATGCTACCTGTTACTTTATTATTCCACTTCGCCCCATGCGATTGTGCCGCATCTTCAACTAATTTAAGATTGTATTTTTTACACAATTCAAGGATTTTATCATCAATAGAATTTTGACCATATAGATGAACCGTTAATATTGCCTTAGTCTTAACTGTTATGTTCTCCTCTATCTTAGAACTATCCAAGTTATAGGTTTCAATATTAGGCTCTACTAATACAGGAACTAAATCATTATCTGTTATTGCTAATACTGAAGCAATATAAGTATTGGCAGGAACAATTACCTCATCTCCTTTTTGCATTATCCCTAAATCAATATATGCCTTAAAAATAAGTCGTAAAGCATCTAAGCCATTTGCAACTCCCAAAGCATATTTTGTTCCACAAAATTGAGCATAATTTTCTTCAAAAGCTTCTAGCTCCTTTCCCATCAAATACCAACCCGAATCAATAACTCGACTAGCAACCTGTTTTAACTCTTGCTTATACTGAGCATTTATATTTTTTAAATCTAAAAACTTAATCATAATAAAACAATTATTTTATGTTTGCTAATCATTACGCACTCGCTTCATATATTTAGCTGGAGTTCCAACATGTATCTCATAATCAGGAATATCTTTGGTAACTAAACTACCTGCTCCTGCAACTGCAAAATCTCCAATAGTAACTTTTTCAATAACCTTTGCCCCTAAGGTAACATCTGAACACAAACCTATATTGATATAAGAACTTGTTATTGAACCTACAGAAAAGTGACACAGAGCTCCCACTTTTGTATTATGACCTACCATTGAATTTGCCATCATAAGAGAACATTGTCCAATATAAGCTTGCGCCCCTACATAACAATTAGACATCACAAATACTCCAGGTTCTAAAACAGCAGTATCTGCAATAAAGGCTGTTTTGTGTACAATAGTCGCAAATCGTTCTTTGGGAATATTAACTTTTCGAAAAACCTGCTCTGTAAGAACATTACGCCCTATCATATGTATTCCCCACATAAAATAATAATCATGATTTTCCAATAACTCCGTAATATCATCAGTACCCCCTAGTACTGGATAATTAACAACTTTTTTTTCAAAATCATTTACAAAACCTGCAACTTCCCACTCCAAATCATTAAATCTTTTGCGGTTATCTTCAATACATGCTGCAATAACACCTCCATTACCTTCTCCTCCAATAATTACAACTTTTTTATTTATTTTTTCCATCTTTTAATCCAATAAGTTCTACCTTTTTCAAAATATCCTTTGCCATTTTAACCATTGGTGGACCGATAAATTTATTTCCTTTAACAGCCACTCCCTTACCTTCCTGTACCGCTATTTCAGAAAGTTCTAACATCTCTTTAGCCCAACAAATTTCACTTTCTGATGGCGTATAATACTGATGCACCAAAGGTAATTCCTTAGGATTTAAAACTAACATTCCTTCAAAACCTAATTTTTTACCAATAACCAAGTTTTCTTCAAGGTGTTCCAAATTATGAACATCTATATGAACAGTATCTATTGGAACAATATTATTGGCTTTTGCCCCCATAGCAATCATTGCTCGTGCAGTAAAAATACTCTGTCCTTCCGCATCATGCTTCCCCCCCAAGTCTGTCATAAAATCTTCACAACCAAATGCAACTGCAATCAAACGATTAGGACAAGCCTTACATATTTCTTGAATATTCATTACAGCACCAGCCGTCTCTATCAAAGCAACTATCTTAAAAGTATCTTTCGGTATTTTCTTCTCATATTCAATTGTTTCAAGAAGTTTTCCAAAAAAATAAATATCCTCTCCTTTAGTTGCTTTGGGATACATAAAACCAGTAATGCCAGGAAGAGCTAAACTATGAACATCTCTCAATAGCTCACCACTTTCCCTATCATTTACTCTTGGAATTATTATTCTGTTTTCAAATTTCCCCTCTTGCAAATATTTTACAATATTATCTCTTGCAACTTGTTTATTTTCATAAGGCTGTACAGAATCCTCTATATCCAACAACAAAACATCAGCAGACCTTCTTAAAGCACTATCTAATAAAACAGGATTATGTGCTGGAACAAACATCAAACTTCTCATTAGAAATTCACTATTCATCTCTCTCTTTTTTTACTAATACATTTCTTCTAAAACTAATAACATCAACCCCATTTTGATTGTACCCTATAGTTTCAACATAAACAACCCCTCTATCTGACTTTGATTTTGATTCCCTTTTGCTTATAATTCGAGTACGAGCATAGAGCGTATCATTTACAAATACAGGATTTAAGTGCTTAATATCTTCATATCCTAAATTGGCAATTGCTTTACCACTTATGTCAGGAATCGTCATACCAACAACCAACGAAAAAACCAATGTACCAACAACCAATAGCTTTCCGTGTTGATTTCTTTCTGCATAATCCAAATTTGTATGCACTGGATGATGATTCATCGTTAATAGACTAAAAAAATTATTATCACTTTCAAAAATTGTCTTAGAAAGAGAATGCTTTATTTCTTCCCCTTCTACAAAATCATCATAATACAATCCTAATATACTATTTTTCATCTTTTACCATTGTTAAAAATTCATCATAATCCCTAATGTAATCACTTTCATCATAATATTCACTTGCCAAAACTAGCAAAATACAATCTTCACTAAAATTTTTCATTTCTCTCCATATAACGCCCTCAATAAACACCCCTTTTGTCGCATCGGTTAAATGTACTTCTTCTCGTTTTTTTCCATTATCTAAAACAAAGGTACAACTTCCTTTGAGAACAATAGCAAGTTGTTTTAATTTTTTATGAGCATGAAAACCTCTTGCTACCCTTTTTTTTGTACCGAAAATATAATACACTCTCTTGATTGGAAAGAGATAGCCATTCACCCCCCCCCGGCAGTATTTAAGACATTTATAGCCCTTTCTCCAACAAAATGACTATTTTGTATAAATTCTAAAAATTCATCATAATTTCTAATATAATCACTTTCAAAATAATAATCACTAGCCAAAACTAACAAAACACAATCATCGCTAAAATCATGCATTTCATGCCAAACCAAAGTATCAATCAATACACCTTTATTAGGCGAATCTAAATCTGTCCACTCCCTATTTTTCCCATCATCTAACAACATTCTACATGAACCCGAAACAGCAATTGCAACTTGCTGCAAATCCTTATGTGCATGAAACCCCCTAGGTACTCCTTCCTCTGTACCAAAAATATAATAAACTCTTTTGAGTTCAAAAGGTATATTTTTATTTCCTTCTAAAGCAACTAAACTTCCTCTATCATCTCCCAAAATAGGAAAATCAAACCATTTTGCTAAACTCATTATTTATTACCTTTATTGTACATTTCATCATAGTATTTTTGATACTCACCACTAGTTACATTATCCAACCAATTTTGATTATCAAGATACCACTGAATTGTCTTTTCAATACCTTCTTCGAACTGTAATGAGGGTTCCCAACCCAATTCATTTTTTATTTTTGTTGCATCAATTGCATAACGCAAATCGTGTCCTGCTCTATCTGTTACATACGTTATAAGTTTCTCAGAAGTTCCTTCTTCTCTCCCTAGTAATCTATCTGCTACTTTTATTAATACTTTTATCAAATCAATATTTGTCCATTCATTGAAACCTCCAATATTGTAAGTATCTCCATCTTTTCCTTTATGAAATACTACATCAATGGCCTTAGCGTGATCTTCTACAAAGAGCCAATCTCTTACATTTTCTCCCTTACCATAAACAGGTAATGGCTTGTTATGTCTAATATTATTAATGAACAAAGGGATTAATTTTTCAGGGAACTGGTAACTCCCGTAATTATTAGAGCAATTTGAAATCACAATAGGCAAACCGTAAGTATCGTGGTAAGCTCTTACAAAATGGTCAGAAGATGCCTTTGCTGCCGAATAAGGCGAATGAGGGTCATAAGCAGTGTCTTCGGCGAACATTGAACCGTCCATTTGTAATGCACCATAAACTTCATCAGTCGAAACATGATAAAAACGATGTTTATCCCATTTTCCATTCCACTTTTCTTTACAAGCCTGTAACAGCGAAAGCGTTCCCATCACATTAACTTGAGCAAATAAAAAAGGGTCTTTAATACTTCTATCAACATGACTTTCTGCTGCTAAATGAATAACATCAGTTATCTTTTGCTCTTTAATAATTTCTTTTACTCCTTCATAATTACAAATATCTTCTTTAATAAAAGTGTAATTAGTTTTATTTTCAATATCTTTTAGATTGTTCAAGTTTCCTGCATAAGTAAGTTTATCCAAATTAACAATATTATATTCTGGATACTTATTTACGAATAATCGTACCACATGAGAGCCTATAAACCCTGCACCACCTGTTATTAAAATATTTTTTTTCATTTTTACTTTATTTTTTTCATACATTTACTTAAAGAATTTTTCCAATAGGGTATCCTATAAGAAAAATCTTTTTTAACCTTCGTTTTATCTAATACCGAATAGAATGGACGAGTGACTTTTGTTGGATATTCTTCTGAATAACAAGGCATGATAACACAGTTATTTTCTGACAATACCACAATTTCTTGTGCAAAATCGTACCATGAACAAACCCCCTCATTACTAAAATGGTAAATACCTCGTTGTGTTTCACACAAATTATTTTCAATAATATATTCTATAAAACAAGCCAAATCTTCGGCATTAGTAGGTGTCCCTATTTGGTCAAACACCACTCTTAGTTCTTCCTTTTCTTCACTCAAACGCTGTATAGTTTTTACAAAATTATTACCATAAACAGAATACAACCAAGAAGTTCTAATAATCAGATATGTATCACAAATATCCTCTATCGCTTTTTCTCCTGCCAACTTTGTTTTACCATATACTCCCAAAGGTTGTGTTGGGTCTGTTTCCTTATATGGTATATTCTTCTGTCCGTCAAACACATAGTCAGTAGAGATATGAATTAAAAATATATTGTTTGACTTACACACTTCTGCTAAACTCTGTACTGCTTTGTTATTTATCAAATTAGCAATATCGTACTCTTCTTCTGCTTTATCAACATTTGTATATGCAGAACAATTTACAATTATCCTAATATTATTTTTTTCAACAAAATCAATAATTGCTTTTTTATTGGTAACATCTAATTCTTCAATATCCGTAAAAAAATATTCATTTTTTCCAGCGTTTAATGCGTATATCTCAGAACCAAGTTGCCCATTAGAGCCCGTAACCAATATATTTTTATTATTCATATAAACTTATATTATTATCAAATACCTTTCCAACCGATAGTAATGTTAGGTTTTTTACATCTTTTTCAGAAAGTATAATATCATTTTCAGGAATTTTCCAATCAATTCCTATTTCTCTATCATTCCAAATAATTGCTCCTTCAGAATCTGGATTATAGTAATTATCACACTTATACTGAAGGATAGCTTCATCACTCAAAACAACAAAACCATGTGCAAATCCCCTAGGAATAAAAATTTGCTTCTTATTTTCACCTGATAATTCAACCCCCACATACTGCCCAAAAGTAGCTGAACAACTACGAATATCTACTGCAACATCCCAAACTCTCCCTTTTATAACCCTTACTAACTTAGATTGAGCAAAAGGCGGTTTTTGAAAATGCAAACCTCTTAAAACACCATAAGAAGATTTGGATTCATTATCTTGAATAAAGGTCGTCTTGCACACTCTTTCTTCAAAATTCTTTGAAGAGAAAGACTCAAAAAAATAACCTCTTTTATCATCAAAAATAGTTGGCTCTATTATAACAACATCTCTTATTTTAGTTTCAATAATTCTCATTTATTTTATCATTTTTAAAAGATATTGACCATACTGATTCTTTTTCATTGGTTCTGCAAGTTTTAATATATCTTCCTTAGTTATCCAACCTTGTCTGTAAGCAATCTCCTCCAATGATGCAATCTTCAATCCCTGTCTTTTTTCAATAACTTCAACAAAAGTAGAAGCTTCTGCCAAAGATTCATGGGTTCCCGTATCTAGCCACGCAAAACCTCTACCGAGTAATTTCATTGTCAAATCTTTTTGGTAAAGGTATTCTTGATTCACTGTTGTTATCTCCAACTCCCCCCTTGCTGAAGGCTTTATATTTTTTGCTATTTCCACTACACTATTAGGATAAAAATATAACCCCACTACAGCATAGTTTGATTTTGGTACAATAGGTTTTTCTTCTATACTTAATACGTTTCCATTACTTTCAAATTCTGCAACACCATATCTTTCAGGGTCATTAACATAATACCCAAATATAACGGATTTTTTTTCCTCTTCAACACTCCTTACAGACTCCCTTAAAAGAGAACCAAAACCTTGTCCATAAAAAATATTATCTCCTAATACTAAACACACAGAATCATTCCCAATAAATTTTTCACCAATAATAAAAGCCTGTGCCACCCCATCAGGACTAGGCTGTTCTGCATATTCAAACTGTACCCCATAATTGCTTCCATCTCCCAATAATCTACGAAAACCTGGTAAATCCTCAGGAGTAGAAATTATTAATATTTCCTGTATACCCGCCAACATTAATGTTGATATAGGGTAAAAAATCATTGGTTTATCATAAACAGGTAACATTTGTTTTGAAACCCCTTTAGTTATCGGATACAACCTTGTTCCTGAACCTCCTGCTAAAACTATTCCTTTCATAATCTTTTATTTTATTTTTTTATTCCACAAAAATCTAAAATAACTTTCTCCTTAGTTATTTCAATATTTTTAAATTCTTTGTGAGAAACCAAAAGAGCAATAATATCTGCTTTTTCAACTGCCGTTTTATAATCTGTCAAATCAAACGATTTATGACTTTCAACATTTGGCTCAACAACAAAATATTCTCCTGTTTTATCATTTTCTAACACTTTATTTACAATATAAATCGCAGGACTTTCTCTTAAATCATCAATATCTGGCTTAAATGCCAATCCCATTAAAGCAATTTTTGGCTTTCTACCATTTTTTAACTCAAACTCTAATTTTGCCGTTTTTATTTTTTCAGCACACCAAAATGATTTATAATTATTTATCTCTCTTGCCTGACCAATTATTTTAGATTCTGCGGGAAAATCTGCTGTAATAAAATAAGGGTCAACTGCAATACAATGACCACCAACACCACAACCTGGCTGTAAAATATTTACCCTTGGGTGTTTATTCGCTAAATTTATTAATTCCCAAACATTAATATCTGCCTTATCACAAATCAATGATAATTCATTTGCAAAAGCAATTTGTACATCTCTTGATGAATTTTCGGTTAATTTACACATCTCTGCTGTTCTTGCATTCGTTTTGTGTAATTCCCCCTTTACAAATTGTTTATAAAAATCT
>PDWI01007180.1_pt1 | contig 13669 bp, 13 predicted proteins | sample 1430891 | NCBI WGS metagenome assembly PDWI01 (sample SAMN01162508, study PRJNA174530) | Oral metagenome, whole genome shotgun sequencing project. | biome: Marine environment; feature: Marine mammal; material: Swab sample of the gingival sulcus; isolation source: swab sample of gingival sulcus...
AGCGAGTTGGCAAGTTTTTCTTAACGAATTAGAATTTTTATGGTTAAAGAAATTTTGTGGCGTAAAAGACTTTTTGTTACTTTTTCGTCTTTTGAAAAAAGTAAGGATTAAAACTTTATTTTACTCTGCTTTTTTAATTTTTTAGATTTTTCTTCAAACTCTCTAAAATCTTTTATAACAATTAAATCTTTTCTATATTTATCTATAAAATCTCTATTGTGCTCTGCAATATAAATCTCCTTTTTCTGTTCTCTAGCAAATTTAAAAGTATGAACAGTTCCACCTTTTATTCCTGTTTCAGCAATAATAATTTTCTCCACCAAAGCAGACTGCAACCTATTTCTTCTAATTAAATTTAAGGGAGATATATTTTCAAGTGGTGGAAGCTCAGATAATAAAAAGCCATTGTTTTCTAAAATTTTTTCTGCTAATTTTTTATTTTCTCTTGGATAAATTTCTCTTGCCAATCCTTGTCCCAAAACTGCACCAGTAAAAGATAAAGTTTCTCTGTGTCCTATTGTGTCAGTTCCTAAAGCAAGTCCACTTACATTAAAAGTTTTATTTTCTTTCAAATATTTTCCCATTTCTCTTGTGAAGTTTTCTCCCTCAGAAGATATTTTTCTTTTGCCAACTAAAGCAACCGATTTTTCTAACTTCTTCTCACTTGCTAACTTTCCTTTATAATATATCACAAAAGGTGGTCTTTTTATTCCTTTTAATTTCTTAAAATATTTTTTCTCATTATAAGTTATAATTTTTATATCATTTTCTTTACAAATTCCTAAAATTTCTTCTGCTTTTATCTTTAATTTTTCTATTAAATTTTTGTTAAATATTTCTAAAAAATTCTTTAATTTTTTATTTTCTAAAAATTCTTTTAAGATATCAAAATTTTTTTCATAATTTTTAAAAATATTGATTTCTCTTTCAGTAGAAACTTTAAAAATCTCGTAAAGAAAATTATAATTTATCTCTTTGCTATATGTATTTAAAATAGAAAACTTTATTAAATCTTTTTTTGAATACATATTCTCACCTTTTTTTATTATATTTTAACATATTTATTTTTTTCTTGCTTTTAAATTTAAAAAATTAAGAGCTTTAAAAATTTCTCAGTAAAAATTTGTAAAAAATTTAATCGTTATTGATAAGTTTTTTATATTTGATTGTCTAATTAAAAGTATTTTTATATTTTGATTATTATAAATTCTTGACATTATAAGAAATAAATTTTATAATCTTGATATAAAAAGTCAAGTATTTTAAATACGGAGGTAAAAATAAAATGAAGAAAAAAAACATTAAAAAATATTCAAAAGATAAATTATTAAAAATGCTTAAATCTATGTGTCTTGCTCGTGAATTTGATTTAAAAGTTGGACAATTAGTTAAGAGAGGAAAAGTCCCAGGTATGACCCACTTTTCTGTCGGAGAAGAAGCTGCAAGTGTCGGAGCTATTGAAGCATTAAATGGCGATGATATAATAACTTCTAATCATAGAGGACATGCTCAAGTTATTGCAAAAGGTATAGATATAAATGCTATGATGGCAGAAATTATGGGAAAAGCTACTGGAATATGTAAAGGTAAAGGTGGCTCTATGCATATTGCAGATGTAGAAAACGGAAACCTTGGAGCTAATGGTATTGTCGGCGGCGGACAAGGAATAGCAGTAGGAGCTGCTTTAACTCAAAAAATAAAAAATACTGGAAAAATTGTTGTTTGTTTTTTTGGAGACGGTGCAACTAATGAAGGAAGTTTTCACGAAACTCTTAATTTAGCTTCTGTATGGAAATTACCTGTAATTTTTTACTCTATAAATAATGGTTATGGAATTAGTGCTAGCATTTCAGAAATGATAAATATAGATCATATCTACAAAAGGGCTGCCGCCTACGGTATTCCAGGTTATTTCATAGAAGATGGGAATAATGTTTTAGATGTTTATGAAAAATTTAATGAAGTTATAGACTATGTAAGAAAAGGGGAAGGTCCTGCTCTTGTTGAAAGTATAACTTATAGATGGCTTGGACATTCAACTTCTGACCCAGGTAAATATAGAATGAAAGAAGAAGTTAATGAATGGAAGAAAAAAGACCCTATCAAAAAATTAAAAAATTATATTTTAGAAAATAAAAAAGCAAGTGAAGAAGAATTATCGGAAATTGATGCAGAAGTTAAAACAATTATAGAAAATGCAATTGTTTTTGCAGAGGAAAGTCCTATGCCTGCTTTAGAATCTGCTTTTGAAGATGTTTATGCAGACTAAAATCAAATATAAGGAGAAGAAGATGGAAACAAAATTAATGAATTTTAGAGATACAATAACTTTAGCAATGTCAGAAGAAATGAGAAAAGATGAAAATGTCTTTCTAATGGGAGAAGATGTTGGAATATACGGTGGAGATTTTGGAACTTCTGTTGGTATGTTAGAAGAATTTGGGGAAGAAAGAGTAAGAGATTGTCCTATATCAGAGGCTGCAATAAATGGAGCTGCTGCTGGTGCTGCTATGACTGGTTTAAGACCAATTGTTGATTTAACTTTTATGGATTTCGTAGTTATTGGAATGGATGCCATAGTAAATCAAGCTGCAAAAACAAGATATATGTTTGGTGGTAAGGGCTCTGTACCTATGACAATAAGATGTGCTGCAGGAAATGGAGTAGGCTCTGCAGCTCAACATTCTCAATCATTAGAAAGTTGGTTCACTCATATACCAGGATTAAAAGTTGTTGCTCCTGGTACTCCAAGAGATATGAAAGGACTTTTAAAATCTGCTATAAGAGATAATAATCCAGTTTTAATTTTAGAATATAAATCTGAATATAATCAAAAAGGTGAAGTTCCACTAGATGATGAATTTACTATTCCATTGGGAGTAGGAGAAATTAAAAGAGAAGGAACAGATGTGTCTGTTGTTACTTATGGAAAAATGCTTATAAGAGTTATGAAAGCAGCTGAAGAATTGGAAAAAGAAAATATTTCAGTAGAAGTAGTTGACCCTAGAACTTTAAAACCACTAGACAAAGATATTATAATAAATTCTGTTAAGAAAACTGGAAAAGTAGTTTTAGTTAACGATGCTCATAAGACAAGTGGTTTCATCGGAGAAATATCTGCTATTATTTCTGAATCAGAAGCATTTGATTATTTAGATGCTCCTATCAGAAGATGTGCAGGTGAAGATGTACCTATGCCTTATGCTCAAAATTTAGAAATGGCTATGATTCCTTCAGTAGAAAATATAAAAGAAGCTATAAGAAAAACTGTAAACAAACAGTAGGAGGTATATAAGAAATGAAAAATGAAATAGAAAATGAAAAATTAAAAGCCACTCCTGCTGCTAGAAACTTGGCAGAAAAATTAGGTTTAAATCTCTTTTCTATAAATGGAAGTGGAATTAATGGAAGAATTCATAAAGAAGATGTTGAAAACTTTAAGAATTCATCAAAATTTAAAACTAGAATTTCTCCTCTAGCAAAAGTTATTGCTGAAAAAAATAATATAGATTGGCAAAAGCTTAAAGGAAGCGGAGTCAACCAAAAAATAATGAAGAATGACATTTTGGAAATTTTGAATAAAAATAATATCGGCGATAATTTAGAGAAAAAGAAAACTGAAATAAGCAAAAAAGAAAATAATAATACGGATAATTTAGATAAATATGGTGAAGTAGAAATAGTTGCAATGGGTGGAATGAGAAAAGTTATTGCAAAGCGTATGCTTGAATCTGCTCAGTCTGCACCTACTTTTATATTAAATTATGATGTCGATATGACTGAAATTTTAGCTTTAAGAAAAAAAATAAAGGAACCTATACTTGAAGCAACTGGGAAAAAAGTAACTATTACTGATATTATATCTCTTGCAGTAATTAAAACTTTAATGAAACACAAATCATTAAACGCTTCTTTAAGTAAAGATGAACAAAGTATAATCTTCCATAATTATGTAAACTTAGCAATGGCAGTAGGTTTTGATGAAGGACTTTTAACTCCTGTTGTATATAATGCAGAAAAGATGAGTTTATCTCAACTTGTCGTTGCCTTAAAAGATGTAACAACTAGAGCCTTGGAAATGAAACTTTCTCCAAGTGAATTAAAAGATTCTACTTTTACTATTAGTAATTTAGGTATGTATGGTGTTTCATCTTTTGGAGCTATAATCAATCAGCCTAATTCGGCTATATTAGGAGTTAGTGCTACTGTTGAAAAACCTGTAGTTATAGATGGAGAAATAAAGGTAAGACCTATTATGAGTTTAGGACTTACAATAGACCACAGAGTTGTTGATGGTTTAGCTGGAACTAAATTTATGAAAGATTTAAAAGATTTATTGGAAAATCCAATTACAATGTTAATTTAATTATTAATTTAAAATTTAATTAAAGATTTAATATAAAGGAGAAAATATGGCTATAGAAGTTATAATGCCCAAAGCTGGAATCGATATGACTGAGGGTGAAATAGTAAAATGGAATAAAAAAATTGGTGATGAAGTAAAACAAGGTGATATTCTTTTAGAAATTCTAACTGATAAGGTTAGCATGGAATTGGAAGCAGAAGAAGATGGATACCTTATTTCAATTTTGAAAAATGATGGAGAAAAAGTTCCAGTAACAGAGGTTATCGGATACATTGGCGAAAAAGGTGAAAAAGCTCCTACAAATTCATCTAATACTAATAATGAAGAAAAATCTAAAGAAAAAGAAGTAGAAGAAGTTAAAGAAATAGTTCAAAATAAAAAGTCAAATGATGAAGTTAAAACTAGAGAAAAAGAATTTGATATAGTTGTAATTGGAGGAGGACCTGCTGGTTATGTTGCAGCCATAAAGGCAAGTCAATTAGGTGCAAAAGTTGCTTTAGTTGAAAAAGACTCTTTAGGTGGAACATGTCTAAATAGAGGTTGTATTCCAACAAAGTCTTATCTTCACAACGTAGAAATAATTGAAGGAATTAAGCATGCAAAGAAGCGTGGAATAGAAATAAAAGACGATAATATCACAATAAATATGGAGCAAACTTTAAAAATGAAAAACAAAGTTGTAGCTACATTAGTTGGTGGAGTTGCTGCCTTACTAAAAAGTAATAATGTATCTGTATTTAATGGTGTTGGAAAAATTACAAAGGATAAAAATGTTGTAGTTGATGGAAAAGTAATAGAAACAGAAAAAATTATTTTAGCTAGTGGTTCAAAAGCAAGTAAAATAAAAATACCAGGAATAGAATCAAAATTAGTTATGACAAGTGATGATATACTTGATATGAATACTGTTCCTAAATCTTTAGCTATAATAGGCGGAGGAGTTATAGGAGTTGAACTTGGAGAAGTATTTGCAACTTTTGGTTCAGAAGTAACTATTATTGAAATGACAGATAGAATAGTTCCTGCTATGGATAAAGAAGTTTCTGAGTCATTAAAAACTATTTTAAAGAAAAAAGGACTTAATATTTTAACAAATACAAAATTAAATGAACTTGTTGAAGAAAATGGAAAATTAACCGTTAAACTTGAAGGAAAAGAAGACTTAGTTGTTGAAAAAGCTTTATTATCAATAGGACGTGCTCCTGACTTGGAAGCAATGGGAGAAGTTGAATTTGAACTTGAAAGAGGAAGAATAAAAGTTGATAAATATATGGAAACTTCTGTAAAAGGTATTTATGCTCCAGGAGATATTAATGGAACTAAAATGCTTGCTCATGCTGCATTTAGAATGGGAGAAGTTGCTGCTGAAAATGCAATAAAAGGTAATCATCTTGTAACTAAATTAGATATGACTCCTGCTGCAATCTATACACTTCCAGAAGTTGCTATGGTTGGTTTAACAGAAGAACAAGCAAAAGACCAATATAAAGACGTTGCAATAGGAAGATTTAGTTTTAGTTCTAACGGTCGTTCTATAGCTACTGATTCTACTCATGGATTTATAAAAGTTATAGCAGATAAAAAATATGGAGAAATTTTAGGAGTTCATATTATAGGACCATGTGCTGCTGAGATGATAAATGAAGCTGCTACAATTATGGAAACAGAATTAACTGTGGAAGAATTATTAACAACTATTCATGGACACCCTACATATTCAGAAGCTTTATATGAAGCCTTTGCTGATGTCTTGAATCTATCTGTTCACACTATGAGAAAAAAATAAAATTTTAAGGAGAATGACTTATGATTTATATCACAAATAATGGTAATGATGCAGCATATAATATTGCATTAGAAGAATATGCTTTTAAAAAACTTTTAGATGAAGATATGATATTTTTATTATGGATAAATAAACCTGCCATAATAGTTGGTAGACATCAAAATACAATTGAAGAAATCAATAGCGAATATGTAAAAGAAAACAATATAGATGTTGTTAGAAGAATTAGTGGTGGTGGAGCTGTTTATCATGATTTGAATAATTTAAATTATACAATAATTTCTAAAGAAAAAGAAAATAAAGCCTTTGATTTTAAAAGTTTTTCTATACCTGTTATTAAGACATTAGAAAGTCTTGGGGTTGAAGCTAAATTTACTGGAAGAAACGATTTAGAAATTGACGGTAAAAAAATCTGTGGTAATGCTCAAGCATATATAAACGGAAGAATTATGCATCATGGTTGTTTACTTTTTGATGTTGACTTATCAGTTCTTGCAAATGCTCTAAAAGTTCCAAAGGATAAAATCGAATCTAAAGGAGTTAAGTCTGTAAGAGCAAGAGTTACAAATATTTTAAACGAGTTACCTGAAAAAATTACAGTTTTAGAATTTAAAGATTTAATTTTAGAGTATATGAAAAAAGAATATCCTGAGATGAAAGAATATATTTTTTCAGAAGAGCAACTAAAAGAAATTCAAAAAATTAGAGATGAAAAATTTGCTAATTGGGATTGGGTTTATGGAAAATCTCCAGACTATAATATAAACAGAACTAAAAAATATCCTAGTGGAAAAATTAAAATTTTTGCTGATATACAAGAATCAAAAATCAAAGATATTAAAATTTACGGAGATTTCTTCGGAATAAAAGATGTAAAAGATATTGAAATTGCTTTAAAAGATTGTAAATATAACTACCCAGATGTTTTAGAAAAAATTAAAACTTTAGATATAAGTAAGTATTTCATGGGTATGAGTGAAGAAGATATTGCAAAAGCAATTGTTGATTAAAATTAAAAAGAGCGACTTTGGTCGCTTTTTTTATATCTAAGGAAATATAATTTGACTTTTTGGCTCGCAAATATTTATCCATTTTTGAGGATTTAGAACAAAGCACTAAAAAAGCGACTAGTCTAAAAGAACCAAGTCAAGTCGCCAAGTTTTTAATATACTTTCTTTATTATAAAATATTCACTTTTAGATTTATCCTCTTTAAAAGCATTTGAAATAGAATAATTTTTCTTGGAATAAGATTTTTTATCTGATACTATCATCTCATATTTTTTAGGTATTCTTATTGCCTCATTTTCAAAAAACAAATCAACTTCAAATGTTTTCTCTTCTATTTCATAATAATCTCTCATTTCTATAAATTTATTCTTTTTAATAAAACTTTTAACATAATTTAAAGAATTTTCAAAGAAATCTTTTCCTTTTGAATATAAAATTAAGTCAAGATAATTATAAAATTTTACAGAATTCTTATTCGTTACTCCAAAAGTCATTAACGAATCTGCTGATAAAATTCTAAGCAATTTTTTATTTTTTATATCTGCTTCTTTATTTTCTAATGCTATAAGTATAATATCAGATGTTCTAGCAGTTATTTTATGATAATTATTTAAAATTTTATTATAATTAAAATCATTTATTAAAAGAACACCATAATTATTTATAGAAAAAAACCAAGGATTTATATAATTATAATAATCTAATGAGTATGTAAAAGCACTTGAAGTATCTTCTAAAAAGTCTTTTAAATTTAAGAAATAAGATTTAAATTTTGAAAATGCCTCAATAAAGTGATCTATATCAAATTTTTTTAAATTTTTAGTATATAAAACTGCTTCTATATCCAAGTCATTAGCTAGATATTCTTTATCTGTTATAGCAATTACATTTTCTAAAATTTCTTTATTTAATTTTTCTTTTAGATATTTCACAAGCGAATAATCTATATCAAAATTACTCTCTCTTATTTTTATTATTGCAATATATTTATTTGGTTTTTTTAAGAATATTTCTATGACTTCTTTAAAACTGTTTTCATCAATTAAAATCATTTTTTTATTTTTTATTTTCATTATATCTACCTACTTAATTTTTTTATGGCTCTCATAATTTCTTTACTCTTGATAGCCTTCATATACAGTTTCATAAATTTATCAAAATCTTCATTTTCAATTTTTAACTCATTTTTTATAAAATTTTCTAGTTTTTCTATTTCTTGTGGAAATAAAATACGTCTAGTTGATAAATTTATTTCCTCTATTGATTTTTCTCCACTAAGTAAATCTAATATTCTTGTCCAGTTGTCAATAGGATCCATTTTTCTCAGTATCATTATCGTCCTATAATTTAATTGTGGTATTTCCAAATGTCCTTTTCTTTTTAAAAAATTTAAAGTCTCTTCATCATTCTGAGTAAAATATAAAAGTTCTCCTGCTTTTCTCATACTCATAATTTTAGGCAATTTATTTCCTCTATTACTTGTCCTTAAATATTTAGATAAAGGTATTAGTTTAACTTCCTTATAAAATAAAATCGCAAATTCATTAAAAGAAGAATCTTTCAAGATTTTACTTTCTTCAATTAAACTTAACATCTTATTTATTTTCTTAAAATCAATCATATTCTTACTCCTAATAAAAATTATTTTAAATAATTATTATAACGTATTTATATTATCATAATAAATTAATTTTTTCAATAATAATTTTTAAAAGAAAAGTCAAATTATAATTTACTTAGACATTAAAAAATAGAAGAAGGAACAAACCCTCTCCTAAAAATATTTATAACTTTTTCTTTTACGCGTCTGAACGAGCGAATCCATTTTTCATTAAACGACTTACTGTATATAAAATTTTATCTAATAAACTATCTGTTTCTTTTCTCGCTTCATTTGCAATTTTTTCATTTGCTTCTTCACAAACTTTTGTTGCTTCTTCATAAGATAATTTTTTCATTTTTTCATCAAATTTATTTATAATTTCTCCACATTTTGATTCAAGTTTTATTTGATATTGTTCAATTATATTTGAAGTTTCTCTACAATGAGGATCAGATAAAGCTGCCACCAAACGATTAATCCAATAAAAATTATTTGTTGTTACTTTAGCCGTTGTATTTGCTAAATATTCTGGTGTTTTATCTATATTCACATAAAACGGAATCATAGCATTAAATACATTTGAACTTACTGAAAGCCATTCAACACTTCTGATTGCTTCTGGCATATATGGTCTAATTTGAACAAGTCCCATAAAACTATTTCTGTTTATTCCTATTGGTCTAAATATTCCTCTATATGAATTATCTCCATATTTTCCATAAGGATCATAAGGAGTTCCTTGATAATGATTAGATAAAACGTATTTAACATCTTCCACCGTTATCTTTTTTTCAGGAACTCTTGCCCAAGGCATATCATCAGATTCAGGTTTATAATCTGCATCTATTCCATCCCAATAATTTGAGTTAGGATTAAAGTACCTTTGTAATACCCAAGTACGAGGAGTATTATATGTATGATCTGCATCTGTATGACTACCAAATGCTAATCTTGCATTTAATAAATCTTTGTTTTCTAAATCTTCATCTTCAAAGTTTATAGATAAGTCTAAATGGTATTTTTCTATAAATTCTTTTAAATCTGCAGAACACATAAACTCTTTTTGCTCACCAAAGGCATCTGCCAAGTCAAAATAATCTATTCCAAATTGATTCGGTGCTATAACATAAGCATCATCTGGAACTCTTCTTGCTATCCAATGATGTCCACCAATAGTTTCTAACCACCAAATTTCATTTACATCTTGGAAAGCTATTCCATTCATTTCATAAGTCCCGTATTTTTCTAAAATTTCTCCCATACGTAGAACTCCCTCACGAGCTGAACGAATATACGGAAGAATAAGTGTTACCATATCTTCTTCTCCGATTCCTCCAACTTTTTCAGGGACATAATCTGCATCTCCTTCTTTCCCAACTGCTGGTACGTATCTCACCAAAGGATCTGCTCCTTGCACTCTTGCATTTGAAGTAATTGTCTCTGTTGCTGACATTGAAACATTAAGTTCATTTACTCCAACTGCACCCCAAATTCCCTCATCAGCTATTGCATTTGGCATACAAGTATAACGCATTGGATTTTCTGGTAATTCTATTTCAACATGAGATAAAATTGATTTATAGACTTTTGGTTGTTCACTCGGTTGAACAACAATAAATTTTTTAGGATTAAACTTAGTTGATGGTGAATCTTCATTACGAGCTACAAGAGTTGATCCATCATAACTAGCATTTTTACCTACAAGAATAGTAGTACAAGCCATTATAATCTCCTTTCAATTAAATAAATTAAGCATCCGAACGAGCAAAACCATTTTTCATCAAACGACTTGCTGTATATAAAATTTTATCCAATAAACTATCTGTTTCTTCTCTCGCCTCATTTGCAATTTCTTCATTTGCTTCTTCACAAACTTTTGTTGCTTCTTCATAAGATAAATTTTTCATTTTTTCATCAAATTTATTTATAATTTCTCCACATTTTGATTCAAGTTTTATTTGGTATTGCTCGATTATATTTGAAGTTTCTCTGTAATGAGAATCAGATAAAGCTGCAACTAAACGATTAGTCCAATAAAAATTATCTGTTGTTACTTTAGCTGTTGTATTTGCTAAATATTCTGGCGTTTTATCTATATTTACATAGAACGGCAACATAGCATTAAAGGCATTTGAACTTAACGCAAGCCATTCAACACTTCTAATTGCTTCTGGCATATATGGTCTAATTTGAACAAGCCCTAAGAAACTATTTCTATTTACTGCTATTGGTCTAAACATTCCTCTATATGAATTATCTCCATATTTTCCATAAGGATCATAAGGAGTTCCTTGATAGTGATTAGACAATGCATATTTTATATCTTCTATCGTAATTTTCTTTTCAGGCACTCTAAACCATGGCATATCATCAGAATCTGGTCTATAATCTGCATCCATTCCGTCCCAAAAATTTGAGTTAGGGTTAAAATATCTTTGCAGTACCCAAACACGAGGAGTATTATATGTATGATCTGCATCTGTGTGACTACCAAATGCTAATCTTGCATTAAATAATTTTTTTTCTTCTAAGTTTTCTTCTTCAAAATTTATAGCTAAATCTAAATGATATTTTTCTATAAATTCTTTTAAATCAGCAGAACACATATGTTCTTTTTGTTCTCCAAATGCATCATCCAAATCAAAATAATCTATTCCAAATTGATTTGCTGCGACAACGTATGCTTCATCTGGAACTCTTTTAGCAATCCAGTGGTGTCCACCAATAGTTTCTAGCCACCAAATCTCATTTACATCTTGGAAAGCTATTGCATTCTTTTCATAAGTTCCATATTCTTCTAAGTATTTTCCTAAACGAATAACTCCATCACGTGCAGAAGTGATATACGGTAGTAAAATAGTTACCATATCTTCTTCTCCGATTCCACCTGGAACTAATGGATCAGCTGCCTGAACTCTTGTATTAGAAGTAATAGTTTCAGTTGCAGACATAGATACATTTAAACTATTAACTCCACAAGAACCCCAAATTCCTCTTGTATCTATTGCATTAGGTGTCATAGTATAACGCATTGGATTTTCTGGTAAAGGAATTTCCACTTTTGATATAACTGATTTATAAACTTTTGGTTGTTCACTCGGTTGAACGACAATAAATTTTTGTGGATTAAATGATGTAGAACCTGAATCAACGTCTCTCGCTACAAGAGTTGATCCATCATAAGTTGCATTTTTACCCACAAGAATAGTAGTACAAGCCATAATAATCTCCTTTCACATTTTAAATAAAATTTTTTTATCGTTTCTCAAATTTAATTATTATTTCTTTCTACTAGAGTATTTTACTAACTATTTTTATTAAAAGCAACCTATTTTTTGATAAAATAAGTCAGAAAATTTTTTGATATTTTTACCAACAGCAGTTGCAATAGAGCCAAAAAAACTTGAGGCTGTCACAAATTTGCAACAGCCTCTCTTATTATTTCTTTTAATAACCTATATCCCTAGGATATACATACTTATTATTTCCCATTACATCTATTCCTATACATTCAATATTATCAACATCTACAATAATATTTTCCACAAAAGAAACAACTGGAACTGTAACCTTAGAATTTTTATACTTCACAAGATAAAGTACATTATCTCCAAATTTAGATCTTATAGACCATTTTGCTTGCTTTTTTATAGACTTCAATGCTCCTAATTCTCCAGACTCCATAATTAAAGCACCGATTAAATCATCTATGGTAGAAATTGTCATTAAATTGTGTTTAAAATTCCTTTCTAACTCTATTGATTTAATATCATCAATATTCCAACTTGCAAAAGTCATAGAACTAAAAATAAAAAACATTCCTAAAATTTTTTTTAATTTATTCATACTAGTCTCCTAAAGATTTCAACATCTCTAATTCTGCTTTTTGTGCTGCTGCTCTTGCTCTTGCTTGTGCTGCTTTTGCTTCTGCTTGTTTTTCTTCAATTTCTTTTTGATAGTCTAATTCCATTTTTTTATTTACATCTAATATTCCTCTTTCTGCTTTTAATTTTTCTATGTAGTTTGCATCCACTACTTGTCTATCTACTTTCAATTTTTCTATGTCTGTCATTTGAGATACTTGTTGTGCATCTAATTGAGCTTTAGCTATTTCAACTTGTGCTGTCGCTTGTGCTTGAACAGAACTTGCATCGTATTTGTTTGTTCCTCCATCACCTCTAAAATATGAAAAAATAACTAAACATATTAAAATTGCTAATACAAACCCTGCTATAAATATAATTTTTGCAACTTTTGAAAGCCCTGAAAAAAATGTTCCTACCATGACTCCTCCCTACTTTCTATTTCTAATTTTTTCTAATTATTTTGTTATATGATGTATTGTTGCAGCAGTACCTAAAACTGCTCCTACTCCTGTAAATGCAGCACCTATAGTATTTGTAACTTGTTGATTTGACATTGATTGAGCTTCTTGAGCCGTTTTCATAGATTGTTCGATCTGTAAATTAATTTCTTTTAAATCTGCTCTTTTAGCTAATCTCTCTTTTGTAGTTCTAGTAGGTCTAGCTAGAATTTCTGCCCTAATTTTTTGAAGTTGTATTACTTCTTGATTCTGAGCTTTTACAATTTCACTAGAAGTTGTTGTACATCCAGTTAATAGAACTACACTCAATAAAATTCCTGAAATACCTTTTTTAAAATTTTTGTTCACAAAAAATACCTCCTATAATATTTTATTTTTTAATTTTTAACTTTTTATTTTTCTTCTTCTACTTCTTTTACTTCCTCAACATTTGCTTCTACATATTTTACTTCCTCTTTTTTTAAGTCATTATATATTTTTTCGCCAGTTTTTACTCCTTCAAACGTAGCTAATAATCCCGTTCCAATTTTTACAACATTCGAAATCGTTTTAATACCTTTATTTTGACTTTTTTCTGAAA
>PDWI01026340.1_pt1 | contig 13669 bp, 13 predicted proteins | sample 1430891 | NCBI WGS metagenome assembly PDWI01 (sample SAMN01162508, study PRJNA174530) | Oral metagenome, whole genome shotgun sequencing project. | biome: Marine environment; feature: Marine mammal; material: Swab sample of the gingival sulcus; isolation source: swab sample of gingival sulcus...
AGTTCAGTTGGTTAGAATACATGCCTGTCACGCATGGGGTCGCGAGTTCGAGTCTCGTCCAGACCGCAAAAGGGGAGATATTTGTCGGATCTCCCCTTTGTCGTATATAGAAATATCTCCAACTCAGTTATTTAACTGAGTTGTTTTTAAATCCCTTTTCGGGGAGTTTGACACAAAAAATGACACAATTATTTCGTCTGTGTCAAATTAAGTAAAAACAGCTCCATTTATTAATAATAAATTGGAGTAAAAATGAACACTTTATATTTAGGACGAATCGATTCTCATGTTGTTTATAGACAAAAACAAGCAACTATGAATGTACGATTCCATTTGCACAGCTACGTCAACTCAAATGACGAATCACAGATACTAATGGGTATCAGTAGTAACGGTAAAAGAGTACGTATCCCTTTAAATTTACACGTAAAAAAAACAGAGTGGGATACAAAAAATCAAAGACTAAAAGGGAAAACAGATTTTGCTGAGAAAATCAATTTAATATTAGAAAAAGAACGTTCGCGAATTTCGGATATAAAATTATTTTATCACTTAGCAAATAGAACTTTAACTTTGGATCGGCTTGTCACAGAGTATAAAGACAAGACTCCGAGTTATGATTTTATTGCATTTATGAAGGGACAATTGGATAAAATGCCAATGAAAGAAAGTTCGTATAAAAAACATTTAGCACAAATCAATAAATTGCAAGAATTTAGAAGTTATATTCCTTTTGGAGATATTAATACTGAATTTATAAATGACTTTAGAAATTATTTATTTTCTGTAAAAAATAACAACGCCAATACTATCACAGCGACATTGGCAATTATTAAAAAATTTATCCGAAAAGCCATTAATTATGGTATTCCCTTGGATATAGATCCCGATCAAATAAAAATAAGCCGGATAGTCGGCAATAGAACTTATTTAAATACCGACGAAATAAATCTACTCAAAGAGTATTACTTCAGTAAATTTATTAAAGAAACCCATAGTATTACGTTAGGTGCTTTTTTATTTGCCTGTTACACCGGATTAAGATTATCTGATGTAAAAAGCTTGCATCGTTCCGAACTAAGAGGTCGAACTTTCACTTTTATTTCTGAAAAAACAGAGAAAAAACAAACTCTACTACTTAATAGATCTGCTCGTGAAATAATTGATCATTTTCCTGATTTATTTTTAAAATGGATATCGGAGCAAAAAATAAATGAAAACCTAAAACAGATTGCCTCGTTATGTGGCATTCGTAAAAACATCAGTTTTCATGTGGCAAGACACTCTTTTGCAACAAATTTTTTACGTAGGGGTGGTAAATTAGAGGAACTTCAAGTACTTTTAGCTCATTCTAAAATAACCACCACTATGGTATATGTGCATATGGTAAGAGCCGAGCAGATAGAAAATATATATTTGTTAGACGATTAATGAATAGTTTCGGCTACAATTTCAACATGATAAGTGTCCCTGCTTATAACTGTTTTGTTTATGCTTTTAATCCATAAACGTTGACCATAAGCATACAATGTGCTGCGAATACCAACATTTCGTAGTTGATTTTTATTGGCGTAAAAACTCCATGTAATTTCGTTATTGTCTATTCTCATTTTATACCAATCTTCCCAAGTGCTCAAAATTTCCGGTAGCATTAATCCTGCCGGATTTTGGGCATAATTATCCCCATTGTGTAAACCGTCATAATATGCCAAAGAAAGAATATTGTCACTCTCCGTTTTAGGTGTTACTGTCGTCCTTCCTCGGTAGGTTTCAACCGGCATACAATAGCCGTTTACTTTAACTTCAGAAGTAGATTCTTTTGAAGTTCCATTTATAACCGGTCCATTATCATCAATAAATACAGATTGTTTTTTATCGCCTATTTCCGGAAATACAATATTATAACTTCTTTTGGTCGTTAATTTCTTTATTGGAACCGCAACTTCATAATGATTGAAATCTATCATTTCAACAACACTGTTTTTATTTAATCTATTCATTATAATATCGTTTCCATTTATTTCAATATCATAATTCTTCCAATTCTTAATGGTTTTTACCAATTCCCCAAATGTTATATCCGGGACAAAATCTTTTATATTAAAATTATTTTTATTGCTGAACAGAGGTATTTTTTCTCCCGAATCATTTACATTTTCAAGAGAATCGACACGTAGCGAGAAAATATCGTTATTGTTTTGAATATCATCATCATTTACCCATCTATCAACCTCTATTTCGAGAACTCCTTCTGTTTCGCTGTTAGAGAATTGAATAAAAGGCTCAACCACCTTGTCTCTCGGATATTCTTCATTAAATATTGATGTTCCATTTACTTTAATTTTAACCTTAGAGTAACGATTATAAGGAAATACTGTAGGATGATATTTTGCACTAATGTAAATAAACCCCTGCAATATAAAATCCCCTTTAGGTATTTCCATAGTCGCATTCCAACGCCAAAACCCGAAACCTTCCTCAAGAAAATCAATCCCCTCTGTTGCTTTTGCCATTGCTGAAAACGATTCTGATTGCTTCTCTTCAAAATAGTTTGCTGAGTTTGAAAAAATAACTCTTTGCAATAAGTCATTATCCGAAAGAATATCTCCTTTAAGAACATATCCTTCCGCAGCAAAACCTAATTCTAACACATGTAACAGATAAGGCATCGGATGAATAATATTTCTGTTCTTTCGATACTTATCGTCATTGGTCCTTTCGTCTTCAGGCAACTCCTCCCAATCTGAACCATCTTCGTTGTTATCGATAAACTTACCGGCAGCTCTATCATTAAGAAACTTATTAAAACGCTCCCAGCCGGGCTCGTTAGATTCATGTTTCTTATAGATAACACGAGGAAAATTATAAACTACTTGCGGGAATTTTTTTTCAATTACTTCGTTGGCATGGGTATATATATTATCCACGCTAATATCAGAAAAAGGCAATTCATTCAATTTTTTATTAAAATTTGGGAACTCTTCAAATCCCGAATCCAATTGAGCTTTAACTAAGTCTCCTTCTACTTCTAATATTTCTAAAACTCCTTTTTTTAGTTTCCCCTCAAAACAGTGCCAGCCCTCATATTTTTTAGCCAAGCCCGATGCCTTTAGACTGGAATAATTTCCAATTTTCAACCGTAAATCTTCATCTAAATAAAATTCAAAAGGAAGAGAGTATTTGGTAAAAAAACTATCTTTAAATCTTGGATTCTCTTCCATATAAGAAGTATGGACTTTACTTAGATCCAATTGAAATTTTTCGCAAGTAAAACTATCTCTCATCGTCCACAATTTTAAATTTCACCAACATACTATTCAAACTTCTATCAGATTTAAAATCCAACGGTTTTTTATCAATAGGTATAGTTTTTACCCATTTTTCTTGCAATCGAATAAAACACACTTTCGATTCGATCAACTCATCAAGAATAGCAATCTCTTCTTTAAATATCCATCCAGTATTTAAAAGTAGGTAATTTTTTTTCTTTATTAATGCTTTAAATTCCCTGCCAATTGTAGCATTTTCAGATAAAATTTGCTCCAACTCCTTGTTCTCTTCATATTCTTCAGCAAACGAAAACCAATCTAAGCAATTATTTTGATTCTGAAATATAGCACTAATAATATTTCCTCTATCTTCTTTGGGTTCTAAACTTAATGTCGCTTTAGTTATAATATTATTGGCTCCATAACTCCTATTTGCACCACTACGTTTAAAATTTACAACCGCAATATCATAATCGTTTTCTAATGCAGTATAATCAACCAAGTGTGAACCTATTAATCCCAGCGAATTATCCTTCATATCCATAGCCACAGCCGATAAAGAAATTAACGATTCGGTATAAGTGCTACGAATAGTGCTATTAGTTAAAAATGGGAATCCTAACGGTTTTTTACCCGGCAGAAATTTTAAATCATTTAACTCGTAAGAACCATATTTATTCCCTAAAAAATCATACTCCTCTATAATAATTGAAACTTCTGCAACATGAAATAATTTACTTGCAATTAACTTATTTGTACCTAAATTAATCAAATTATTAATATCTGTAATCCGAGGAAAAAAGTCTTGAACCTCTTCACCGGGATAAAGGGTTGCTTTTCCATTAAAAAAAACCTCTTCATATGTTTGCTCTATGGTAGTAGTCGATAAATTATAATCGGTAAACTTCATATTAAAATTTGACCGAATTAATGTAGCTGCTTCATTAGATTGATTAATAATCATAGGGGCTTTATCTAAGCAAAAAATAACATCTTGAATAGGATAATCAACATGTTTATCAACCATTATATTAACCGGGATCACCTCTTTATAATTATAACCGGAAACAGTTATACTGAAATAGTTGTTTCCTGTATTTAATTCGCAAGCAGGCTTAGATACAAATTTTACAAGCAGCTTTTCTGAAGAGATTTCTTCAGTGGAGATTTCTAACCCCATAGAGTTTACTAAAATATCAGCCCCCTGCTCCATTGTAATAAAAAATGATCCCGTAGCCTTTTCGTTACTGCCTTTAAAAAACTTAAAATTAAAGCTATCATCTGATAAATAAAAGGGTTTATCACCACTTATTACTTTTAAAACCACAGGAAACAAAGAGGAATTACATACTACATTAGAGGATGCAGACATAACATCTCGCACAGAAGCATAACACATAATTTCATATGTTCCCACAGGCATATCCGAAAACTTTAAACTCTTTATTTTGTGTAGATCTACTTGAGTAGATTCTATGTTAAAGATTTTATTTTCTGATGCTTCAACTATTGCTACAGAATGGAACTGTGTTAAACTAATATTTTTAAAATTTAAACGAATATTTAAATCTCCGAATAATTTATTTAAACGTTGATTATATGCCACATGATATTCCGATTTATTCGGAATTACTTGCATTCCATTAGTCTCTGCTGTTTTATTTACAGTTACATTAATACCTCTATACTCTAAAACGACTTCCTTATTATTTTTAAACCCTAAACAAATCGCTTTTATTTTAACACTATTATTTCCATCATTTAATGTGTTAAAATTATTGAACTTTAACTGAGCGTTAACCAATCCATTCGCAGGTAAATCGATATTATTTAAATCAAATTCCGAAGAGATAGAACACCAAGAAACCTTATCAATAACAACAATATATTTAAAAGTTTGAACGTCGTTATATTCTATCAAATCTTCAATATCAGGAAAAACAATACTTACCAATCTTGTTAATGGAATCGGTTCGTTTGGATTCCAATTTATAAGCACAAATTCAGGAGACAAACCCCAATCCCTAACAGGTATCGTTTCCACTATTTCTATAGGATCGTCAAAGTTTTTCTGTAAATACGAAAGTTTGGTTATATGTTTTATTCGACTCATTATACTATATTTTTTTGTTTGATTTCTTTATATTTCTTAATGGCTTTTTGCATTTCCCTCCATTTTTCTCTATTTCTGAAAGAACAATCCCCAGTTGATATAATACCTGTATTAATGCTTTATAGGTTGTATTATCCTGTTGCGGTTCTTCTTCCTGTACTGTAGGAATAACATCTTTACCAACAGGACCACCTGCAACATAAGGGGTATCCTTACCTATTCTTTTAGCCTCTAACCATTGAGCCACATTAGCCACAGCTGGTTTTTGCAACAACCATGCAGGAATAACATATTCGTTAGCGTGTACAGCTCCGGCTACTTCATATCCACTTTCATCTTTAAACCCCAAACCATTGGTAAAACCACCTTTGTTATACTTTGGGAGCTGTTGTCCGGCAACAATAGCCAATTGAGCAGCACCTAAAGCCTTTTCGGCTTTAGCCTGTTTCAATGCCAATTCTCGTTTTTTAGCTTCGGCATCAACCTCCATTTTTTGCATTTTTGCATAATACTCTTCCTGCGTAATTATGCCGGCATTTAAGGCTGTAGCCAAGGCTTTTTTCTTTTTTTCTTGATTTTTTGTAAATCTAATCATCTCAGCATCATTCACATTTTTTTGATGCTGAGCATACATACTGGCGGCATTCCCCAACGCCGAAAATGCCATGCCTACTGCGGCTAATTTCCCTTCAAATGTGTCGAGATTAGAAAAAGTGCGATCCCAATCGGCAGCAGAAAATCCAAGAATATCGGTTTGCTCCAATGCTTCCTGTTCTTCTTTTTTCCTGCCATCATCCTCAGTTGATTTACTTTGTAGTTTAGCACGAATACTATTTGCTTTCTCATCAACCTCTTGTAAATCTTTCACTAATTTATCTTTAGCAGCACCTTCGGGTAAATTTTGCATTTCTGTAGCAATCGCCTTGCGTTGAGTCTTTAGTATTTCTAACGAACGTTTTAACACCTCTTTGGCAGCAGCTTCACGTAAAACCTTTTTAGCCTGCTCCAACGACTTAATATTAGCCAGCTCCTTATCGGAAATTTCAGCAAAAGCATTTTCTTTTATTGCTTTTTTCGCTTCCTCTAATGAAGTGATGTCTAAAATTTCTTTTTCTCTATCAATTTTTAATTGCTTAATCTTCCGTTGATTAATTTTAGCTTCTTCTTCAATGGATTTGAGGCTATATTTAACTCGAATAGCTTTTATTTTCGAATGCTTTATTTTCTCTAAAACTTCTTCGGTTTCATTATTGGTTTTTATAATGTTACTCCTAATTTTCTGAGCCTTTTTTAATTGAGCAATAGTTTTAGCTATTTCCTTTTTTTCGGCTTCCTTGGTAGAAGATTGATTCATTTTTGCCGACAAACTATTAATTTGCTCCTTTGCCTCAGAATAAGCAATTCTTATTCTTTGGTTATCGGCATGAATCTTATCTATTTTGCGTTGTGTTTGCAATTCTATCTGCTCAATTTCTTTTTGCTGACCATTAGATTGCAAAGCCAGTAGTTCGCTTTGTAGCTTATATTGAGCATCGATTAAAGCATTGCTCATTTTTTCAGTATTAGAAACTGCCGACTTTAAATTAACTGTTAATTCTTTATTGGTTTCGCTGCCTCTATTATTGCCTGTTTCCTCCGACGTTGTCACTCCGGTAAGCCTATATAGTGCGTTTTCAGCAGTTTTCTTTTCGGATTGGAGTTTTGCAATTTCTTTCTCTATCGCAGATTTTAACTTATCACCTTTAACCTTAGATAGTTCTGCTTCTTTTTCCTTTATCTTTTTAGAAATATCATTAACCTGTTTTTCGTATTCTGCAACTTTTTCCTTTTGCAATTTCTCAATTTCCGTTAACTGCAACTGTTTTTCTTTTAGTTCCTTTACAGCTTCTTTATAAGCATCATTAGCCTTGTATGTTTTATTTTCATAATAAACTCTTAACGCAACCCCTTTAGCGTATGCAGAACCCTTACCTTCTCTTGTTTCTTTAATTTTTTTGTCCCATTCGGCATTAGCTTTATCTTCTTTATCCTTAGCCAATTTTGCTTCATATACTTTTAATTTTGCTTCTGCTACTTTATCGGCAGCTTCAGCATAAAGTTTTTGCATTCCGCGAGCAATGGCGGCTTCTTTTATTCGTTTGGCTAATGTTTCGTAAACTTCGCTCAACTTTGCTACATTTACTTTTTCGCCATCTAAAATACCTTCAAATTCGGGATACATATTAACCAAAGCCTTATAGGCTCGTTTTCGCATATCTAAAGTGGCATTTTGGTCTTTTAGAAGAGAAATAAGCGGTTCAACGGCTGTTTTGTATTTCGAAACACTTTTAATCGATTCGTCAGCCATGGTTTTGTTAGCATCGGCAACAGCCTTTGCTTTTTGTTCTTGTTCCGATAAAGCTTTATTTACCTTTTTCGACCTATCCCAAAACATATAAAGGGCACTGCCTACAGTTATCAATACACTTGCTAAAAAGCCCCATGGATTAGCTTTTACAACCCTACTAAAAGCTTTTGTTGCAACTGTTGCTCTGTGTGTATTTCCTATCAATTTGTAGTAACGTTTCATTAATAACAAAACCACTCCTTTATACATTTTTACAGCCACAGAATTGGCTATTACCGAATTTCTAAAAAGAATATTCTGTAATGTAGCATTTTTAGTTGCAACAGAAGACAACCAAATTGCTGTTTTTAAAGAAACAAATGAAACAATTACAACTCCTACTGTTTTTGTTAGAAGAAACAGTCGTTTTCTAAAAATACTAATACCTTCACTAACACCAGTAATACTACCTAAAATAGACATAAATCCATTTAATACTTCAGGAACAATACCATCAGTAACAAAATCTTTTAGACCTTTAATTATTTTTTCCCAAATAGCTGCCGAGTTATTATTCTTTTTATTAAACTCGTTGGTTAATGATGTTGCTTCCGCCATAGCCTTAGAAGATAATTTCATTACCTCTGTAAAACGCTCTGCTTTATCGCCGGCAGCACCAACAGCTTTTATTACTTCTTGGGTGTTTAATCCTAAATCTTTAAATATTTTAGCCGTTACGGTAGGATCCAATCCTTTCATTCCGGCAGAAAAACGTAAAAAGAATTTTTCGGGATGCGATTCGAGTAATTTTTTAGCCTCCTTAGTGCTCATGTTCATGCTATAAGCAAAAGCATCGAGGTTATTAGATGCCTGTAACATAAAACGAGTAAAACCCGAAGCAGCAATACGAGAATCTACACCACTCTCTTCAAAAGCAGCACCCAATGCCAGCACTTTATCGGCAGCAGGTTTTAATGCTCCCGGTAAAGCTCCTACACGCAAAGTAAAATCAGATATATTCGATTCGCTACTGGTTCCGTTCGCTGCCAATTCATTTAAAGCCGAACCTATTTTATTAATTGCGGTGGCATAGTCTAAATCTTTGGTATCTTTAAACAGGCTCTTCATTTTACCCAGCTGGGTAGTAACAGCTTGCAATCCGCCCTCAAAAGAGTCTCCCAAAGCAATATAAGCTTTATCAATCTCTTCGGTAAATGCTTTTAACTCTTCTTTCGATTTAATGCCCAATCGACCGCCAATGGTGGCAATTTTCATTAAATCTAACTTCGATGTTCGGGTATTAAGTTCTGAAAACTCATGCCATAATTCGCCAACCTTTTCGGTTGCTAATCCCGATGTTTTTTCCACATCGGTAATAGCATCGGCAACATCTAATAAATAGGATACTGTTTGTTGGACACCATAAATACCGCCACCAATATTCATTAAACCAACAAACCCGCCAAAGCCACCCACTTTACTATAAAGTCGAGAAAATACATTTCCACTTTTTTCTAACTCCTTGTTAACACCATAAATCTCCTGCTTTACCGCTGCAAAATGGGCTTCTGCCTTTCGTAATTTTGCAGCAGTTTCTTGAAAATCTTTGGTTCCAATTTTACACTTTTTTAAATCGTTACGAAGATTTACTACTGCATTTCTAACTTTATTAAACGAGTTATATACCTGCTTCCCATTTATATAAAGTACTCCTTCTGTTTTAATTGTTGTTGCCATAATAAAAAAAATCTATGCCCAAATTTGAGCATAGATTTTTTTATTGTAAAGGACAAATAAATTACTCTTCCTTTATTACTTTTTAAGAGTCATTTCTTTTTTATGAACTAATTCCCAGTAACACACAAAACACCACAAAAACCCAAAACCACCATGGGAAAGACCAATCATCTCCATGTTTAACCGTAGAAAACGCCAATAGTAAAAACAAGAACATAAAAAAATAGCGAAGATATTTCCCATATCCCATACCTACTATAGTAAATAACATCAGCATAAAAATAATAGTTCCCATAACCTTAAAATTTTTCTTCCATAAAACGTTTAATTCCCAGCATTATCTCTTCTGAACGAAATTTTGTTACCTCACGCAGCACAAAAGGAATAACACCGCTACTTTCAATAGCTTGGCTAAGAAAAGGTGTTGCTTTCATATGCATAGCATGTATTTCAAAATTGTAGGTAGTTATACGTGGCTTTTGGCGAGTTCGTTTACCTGCTTCACGCATTCTATCAACACCATAGTGTTGTATAAAGCCGTGGCGTTCCATTTCAATGCTTAACCTACGCATAAAAAACTTGGCATTGCCTTCCTTAACCAAACCATATTTTTTCACCTTGGCTTTTACTTCAGCATCTTTTAACGACAATTCATCGTTATTTTTTACATGCGATTTAAAACCTGCAGTTCTGCTATGTAGAGCAGTTTCTAACATTTCAACGGCTTTTTTAGCTATGCCTCGTTCGTCTTTATACATATTGTGTTGTTGTTATAGGGTAAAGCAGCGACGTGTGATGAACAATTAATTTTGCCGCTTTACCCTTTCTAATTTAAACAAAATACATTCGCCACATAAATGAAGAATGACTTATTTTATCGGTCTCTTTACCGGTCTTTTTATCAATTTCGTAAAAATGATGAAGCTCTTTATTAAATTTTAATTCCTCTAACACCTCAAACACATCGTGTTCGTCAATAGGGGTTGTTGGAATAACGCCTCTTAACATTTTTAGCACATAAATGGTAGAACAAAACTGAACTCTATCGGCATTTCCGGTAGGCTTAAAATACAACAGTAATAGTTCTTTTATTACCTCTTTATAGTCTTCCATTATGCCACTCCTTTTATTACCGTTAAACTATCTAATTCGCTGTAAATATACGAAAATTTGTTTTTCATTACTTCAAATTCCGATAGCGATTGTAGGCGTTCCTGCAAATTATTTGCCGATTTTTCGGCAAACTTATATCGCTTAATAGCTCTACTATGAGCTTGTTGAATAATGCGTAATGCCTTATAAAAAACAGGATTATCAACTAAAATAGGTTTCCCTTTTAAATAGTCTATTAATTTGCGTACCGGTAGCAAGTCTTCGTTTAACTGTTCGGCACTATTTAAAGCCACATCAACACTATTACCAAAGGCTATGTTGGTAAATCCGGTTATGCAATACTCCTGCACAGCAAACTCAATGGCTTGTAATAATTTGTCTGAATTTCCCATAACTTACGATTTTAATTTGGTAAAAGGTTTAAAAGCGGCTTTTATATTAAGCACCTTGCTCATTAAACCGGCTATTTTTTGATAGCCTTCTATATCTTCAGCATCAACATTCGATAGTGCTGTGCAAAAATAATCTTGTATTTCAGTTAAAAACTCTATAAAATACATTGGTTCGCTGTCGTTTTCGTCCTCCAGCTCCCATCGCTTTAATTCTTCTAACATTTCGGGCGTAAAGGTTATGCCGTTAATGGTGATGTTTTTATCTTTCATCGTTACTGTTTTTTTTAGTTAATTCATCTTTATTTTCTTCTAAAAACAATTTAAGTTGTTCTGCTGCATACTTACAGTCAGCAGTAAAACGCCTATAATCGTCAAGCATAAAATCTAAATCGCATTCGTCTTCAGCGGTATCTAATCCGTTTTTAAGTTTTTCTTTATAAGCATCTTTCACAGCAAGTAACCCTAAAAAAACAGACCTTGCAGGAAACCACGAAATTTTTACATACTTTCCTTCCAAAATACGAATTACTGCTATAAAACATTCATGAATTTCATAAAACGCAGCTCCTCTGCGTTCTGCCTCCTTGGTGTTTTTCGAAGACAATATTTTTGCTTGATGATAATTACATACTTCCGGTAAAAGTTTCTTTAAAAGTAGAGCCAATTTTTTCTTTTCTAAAATACGCTCTGTTCCTTCTTGTGTTTGTTTACGTTTATTTTCCATTTTCTTTAATTTTTAGTTATTAATACTTTTTTTATGCTTTACATTTTAAAATTTCGTCTTTCATTGTTATTAAGTCTTGCAAAAATTCCCTTAACATTTCGTAGGTATTTATTACATCTATACGCCGATTTTGTTCATCTGCCATATAATCTCGCAGAAAACTTCCAATCATTACATCTTGGCATTCTACTTTTCCTTGTTTGTTTTCCTGTTCCATCGTTATTTAATTTTTTAGAAAAAGGGAGCGGCTTGGTGGTATTACCTGCAGCACCTTTACTGTCTTATTCCCTTTTTTGTTATTAATACTTTTCCCTGCCAACGCAGTGGCTTGTGAGAGATTTTAATTATAGTTTTCTATATTATTTCGATGCAAAAATAAAGTAAAATATAATATCCACCAAATAAAAAATAAAGTTTTTTATAATTTTCTGTATTTTTATTGTAGTTTTCTATATATATGCTACTTTTGCATTAAAATAAACTATAATAAAAACTATTAGAAGATAAGAAAGTTACCTCAAAATGGTTAGCAGAAAAAACAGGCTTAACACCAGCTACTATAAGTAGTATAATAAATGGAAAAAGTTCACCGAAAGTTGACACATTAAAAAGTATTGCAAATGTATTGCAAGTACCACAATAACGAATTACATACATTCTATTCCATAGAAGAGTTTAAAAGGTATGCTGATAGTTTGTAGGAGCGAAAGAAAGGAAATAAAAAATCCCTGCCGGTAGTTGGCAGGGATTTTTTTGTGGGGGGGGTAAGGTTTAGTTCTCTGTTATTTTATTTATCAATCTGTTTCTAATTGTATTCGCAGTAGTCAAACTTCCTTGTCCTTGAAATTCGAATATAGTTTCGTGTGAAAATTGTCCCTGCGTCCATTCAATGGTTAAATAAGCTAATTCATTAACAACCTTTTTTTTCATAGCAAAAGCAAAAACACCAACAGCAAGTAAACGTTTTACTCCAACTCTATGTCTTATTGTAGTTTCATCTTCAACCGTAATATTTTTAATAATAGAAGCTGCAATTTCTCTTATTTCTACTATTCTACCATAATTGTCTTCTCGTCCAATATAAATGGTATTGTTCTTTACAGCTAACTTTACATTATCACGTGGTTCATTCAGTTTAGGATGCCCACAAATATATTTTCCTCCATTAAAAAAATCAGCAATACAAAGTCCTCGTTTTTCTAAGTGCATTGCATTATTTTCTTGCATGTCTTTTCGTATATCATTTTCAGCCTGACTCATCTGTATTATAAAAATGAGAACAGGTACTAATGCCATAAGCCATAGTAAAACAGCAGGAATATCTGCATCTGTAAAATAATCAATAAGGAATAATACAATAAATATTACTCCGAATATAATAGAAATTACACATCCCGAATTTAATTCTTTTTTTTCTTCATTATTACTCATGCTTTTTTTATTTTAGTTAATATTAAAATTTCATTTCAAAAGTAATAAAAATAAAAAATCCCTGCTGGTAATTGGCAGGGATTTTTTTTGGTAAAAAGTTTATCAACCATTAAACCTTTAAATATTCTTTAGGTCTTTTTACAAAATAGTTTTTATCTACATCACCGTTAACTTTAAAAAACTGCACCAAATAGGCAATAGGAAAAATTCGTTCAAACACTGCCAGTTGTCCGGCAAACTTATCGGCACCCTCAAACTGAAAACGTACCGAAAACGAGTTATAATGTACTTTTAAATCTAAAAGCATTCCGGGAATAAACAAATCATCATTTTTAGGTGCGTGGAATATTTGTTGTGTTTTCATTTTTATATTATTTGAATTGTTTCCACAAATATAAAATGAAACCAAAAGTAAGAAAAGGACAAAAAAAAGCCTCTGTAGAATTGTACAGAGGCTTTAAGCAACCAATAAATAGTATTTAAGTGTCAATTAAAAATATTATAGTTTAATGGCTACTAACTCTCTACCAAGATTATGCAGTGCTTTTTCTATTTTCTCTTTTG
>PDWI01017671.1_pt1 | contig 13666 bp, 12 predicted proteins | sample 1430891 | NCBI WGS metagenome assembly PDWI01 (sample SAMN01162508, study PRJNA174530) | Oral metagenome, whole genome shotgun sequencing project. | biome: Marine environment; feature: Marine mammal; material: Swab sample of the gingival sulcus; isolation source: swab sample of gingival sulcus...
AAATAAGTGGGAACATGAAATAATCCGAACGCACACGTCTTTTCCAGTTTTTCTTATGATAATTAGAAACATAACGCTGTCCTAATGTAGTTCTCCAAACACCTATAGACAGTTGCATATCATCCCTATAAAGCACAGAAAAATCTACACCTAATTCAAGTTGGGGTTCAAAAACATAATCATACTCTTGCACTCCCCAAGTATTTTGATTGAGGACTGTAGGCACTATACCCCCAAGATGCCCACCAACAAAGTATTCATACTGAGCTTTAATAGTTGAAACAAAACTTATTACAAACAAAAACACCAATATCTTTTTTGTCATATATCTCTTCAATTATTCAATATTACAGGTCATAACAAGCATTTCACAAAGAACATACCAAACAACCAATAGTTCTCCACTCTAACTATATACCAGTCCGCTGTCTCAAAACCTCAAACATAAGAACCCCCCCTGCCACAGACACATTGAGAGAAGCTATAGTGCCTGCCATAGGGATTTTACAGAACGCATCGAAATAAGGCATATAAGCCTTGGATATACCATCTTCTTCACTCCCAAGCATAAGCGCCAAGGGTTCTTTCATATTTTCGTTATAATAAGCTTTTTCTGCATGTTCAGATACGCCTATCACACGCAAACCCGATTGTTTCAAAAACTCCAAACTATCTTTCATATTAGGCACCCGCGCCACTTTTATTTTGTGCAAAGCACCCGCCGAGGTTTTTATAGCATCTTCGTTGATAATAGCAGCCCCACGAGAAGGTATCACTATAATATCTACCCCACTGCATTCAGCAGTACGGGCAATAGCTCCAAAATTACGCACATCGGTTACTCTATCCAAAAGCAATACAAAAGGCGTTTTACCTTGCTCGTAAAGAACAGGTATTTCAGCCTCTAAATCTGCATAACTTATAGGTGAGAGAAAAGCCACTACCCCTTGATGATTTTTGCGTGTGATACGATTAAGCGCTTGCACCGGCACATGTTGAAAAAAGATATGATGCTCTTTGAGCAATTGATAAAAATCATGATACAAATCACCTCGCAAGCCCTTTTGTACCATCAATTTTTCTATCTCTTTGCCACTATTTATGGCTTCCATTACCGCCCTAATACCAAATACCATTTGGTTACGTTCTTTCTTTTCTTTTTTATCTTTTTTATACATGTTTATAAATTTGAGCTGTTAAATTAGCTATTATCAATAGGTGATGGGCAATAAGTGATGGGTAATAAGTGATGAGTGATCGTATTATCATATTATCACATTGTCAAATTATCACATTGTCACATTATTATATTATCACATTGTCAAATTAGCGCATTAACACATTAGCACATTGTCAAATTACTTTGGTCTTCCCTCTTCCAACTACATTACCACAAACTTCCTCACATACCTCTTATCTTGATGTCGCGCCTCCAACAAATACATACCTGTGTGCAAATGCTTAATATCAATAGGTCTATTTGCTTTGGTGACTACACTATACACCTGCGCCCCTTGCATATTAAAAATACGAATATCAATTGTATTGTTCTTATTTGCTCCTAAAATCCCATTCTCACAACTTAACACAAAATAATCATGTGCCGGATTGGGATATAAAGTAAGACCTTGTTGTTCTGTTTTATCATCATCTATACCCAACATAGCTAAAGCCGCATTCATATCGGGCATACCATAACCATACACAGTATCCGGCGTGTGGTATCTATCGGCACTCTGCTGTACAGCCTCTGTTATCAATTCAGGCGCTAACAAAGGGACTTTGGACCACAAACTGGCTATAGCCCCTGCCATTACGGGCGACGAAAAAGAAGTGCCATTACTTTGCACTATTTCATCTATCCATCCCGAAACTAAAAAAGTACCTGCTCCTCGTGCCACCACATTGGGTTTCACATCGTTGCTCCAAGAAAAGCCACGAGAACTAAAACCTGCTATCACACCGTCCTTATCCACAGCTCCTACTGCTATGGCTTTAGTAGCATCGGCAGGCACACCTATATGCCCCCAAAAATTACCGCCATCATTACCTGCAGAATTGACTACTATCATACCTCTTTCAGCCGCTAAATTAGCACCTTGTGTAGCTATAGCACTTAGACCGTCCAAATCTGAATACACATGGTCTTGGGCAGGATCATCAAAGTGCACATAGCCCAAAGAAGAGTTAATAATATCGGCACCTATACTGTCGGCAAAAGCAACTCCTGCCACCCAATTATATTCCTCTACCAAAAATTCACTTTCAGCATCTTCTGTCATAATCAAATAATAATCGGCATCGGGTGCTGTACCTATCAATGCGCCTTCCACATAGCCCCCCATACAACTCAAAACCGAAGTTCCATGCCCATGCGTATTGCTATACACACTGGTTCCGGGATGTATAAAATTATAGGTACCTTTTATCTGACTATTATCTCGCAAACGTGCAAATGCCTGATATTGATCTACATTTTCAAACCCGGCATCTAAAATAGCTATCAACATCCCTTGTCCGGTATAACCTTGTTTATGCAACTCTTCGCATTTTAACTGATGTACTTGCGTCCAAGACCCACCATAATAAGCAGAATCATAAGCTCTGTTAGGACTTATTGCCGAAGCTTGAATTTGTTTAACTTCATAATCCAATTTATTGCGAGTCTTGTTCATTAAATTGCGATTATATACCTCTTTTACACCACTAACTATAGGCAAAGCACGCACATTAGCCATGCTACTGCTATCATCTACAGCTATTACAATAGTATTTATCCATTTAAGCTGCACATGCAAACTGGCATCAGCAGCTACGCTTAGTACCTGTTGTATGTATTCGGGATTTATAGGCAAATCTACTTCTGTAATAGCAATGCCATATTTGACACGCCTATCTATAGCCCTTTGCGACAAAAAAGCTTCCGGATTGTTTATACTATAAGGCGTATCATGTTTATCCTTCAGCTTTACCGCAAACTTAAATGTAGGCGTTTGAGCGACTACTCCCATCGACAAAACAGCAAGAATAAAAGAAATAAGAAATATTTTAAAGGGTCTCATAGATTTATTTTTTCTTTAACTGCAAAGAACGTCATTTTTTTGCTTCTACCACATATACCTCTATCAACTCGCAATTGCCACTAAGAGGAAAAATTTGAATTTTCTGTGTAGTGGCAGGTAGCAATAGACTCTGCCCTGCTTGCAATTGTCCTTTATTGCCTTGTGCATCTGTATAACTGCATTTGCCCGATGTTACCAACCATATCACAAAACTATCCAAATCGCTATAGTCTTTCTCCATAGCGCGTTGCAAGCGGATAAGATAGGTAGTAAAATAAGGACTTTCTACCAAAGTATTACTACAATTGGGCGTTTGCGACGGTATCAACACTTCGTCTTGGTTTTGGCTAAAATCTATAGCAGCCAAAGCTTCTTCTATATGCAAATCTCGTGCTTTGCCATTGGCTTCTACCCTATCCCAATCGTAAATGCGGTAGGTGGTATCGGAAGATTGTTGTATTTCTGCTATCAACAAGCCCGGACCTAAGGCATGCACTCTGCCTGCCGGCATATAAAAAGCGGAGCTTTTAGGTGCATTTACAAACGCCAGGCTATCTACCAAAGTCTTATCTTCTAAAGCACGCAAAAAGCTATGCTCGTTGATAGTTTTGTTAAACCCCATAATGAGTTGCGCATCGGGTTTGGCATCCATCACATACCACATCTCCGACTTACCTCGTCCCAAGCCTCGCTCTTTGGCCAATACGTCATTGGGGTGCACCTGCACCGATAACCAATCGTTGGCATCCAATATTTTTACCAAAAGAGGGAACGCATTGCCATACTTATCAAACACAGCCTCTCCCACCAACTCATCCATATATATTTCTATCAACTCGTTGAGGGTATTGCCTGCCAAAAAGCCATTCGACACTACAGAAGGGTCTGTTTCTACTGCCGACAAACTCCACAGTTCACCGTATTTAATATTAGGATCTATATCGTAACCTAAGTTGGCTATGCGGTTGCCACCCCATATTTTTTCATGAAAAATAGGCTCGAAAGCAAAAGGATATAATTGATTCATAGCTTTTTAGTGTTTAGTCGTGAGTTTTTTAGTGTTTAGCTTTTAGCTATTGGCCTTTAGCTGTTAGTTCTCGATATGGTTTTCGTACCTCAAACTTACCCGAGCTCTCGATACGATTTTTCATTCTTCAAAACCTACTCAAGCTGACACATAAACGCTTGCTGTCACATCGAGTGAATCTGCGAAGAATGAGCAGATTTGTATCGAGATGCCACATTAACACATTGTCCAATTACCGAATTATCGCATTACCACATTGTCAAATTACCACATTAGCACATTATTTATTATTCTCCGTAGAGGCTTTGTTTTCCAACAACCATATCGCCACAAACCCTATTATCATTAGCAAAACAGCAAAGAAAAATAAAGTATTAACAGCGGGTAAAAAATAGTCGTAACCTATCACTTTTACCTTATCGCCTATGGTTTGTGTAATAGCTGTTTTCCAAGGCCATATAATACCCAGAGAGCCAAATATAAATCCTGTAAGCACGGCTATCGTCTGATTCTTGAAACGCTTAAATACCCATGAAAGAATATGCGAAAATGCCAATAAACCCACACCCGCCCCCACTGCCACAGGCAAGAGGATATCCAAATTCATTTGGTTAACGGCATCTATCATTACCAACTTATAGTTGCCCATTAATATCAGCACAAAAGAACCTGACAAACCGGGCAATATCATACTGCAAATAGCCGCCACTCCACACAATACAAGATAAAAAAAGCCTTCATTTTCTGTAGCCGGGGTTAAAAAAGTAATACCCAAGGCTACCACTGCCCCTACTACAAAGGATATAATAACACTAGTATCCCAACGGCTCACCGTTTTGCCTACAAAAAGAACCGAAGCCAATATCAAACCAAAAAAGAAAGACCAAATATAGGTAGGATAATGGGTGAAAAGATAATCGAACAACTTGGCTACACTAATGATAGATACGCCTATACCTGCAAAAATAGCCAACAAAAACTCCAAATCTATATGCTGCGCAAAAGCCTTCCATTGCCCTGTAAAAAGCAACTTTACAGCCTTGCCATTCAAAGATTTTATGGCATTAATCAAGCGCTCGAAAATGCCTGTGATAAGTGCGATAGTGCCTCCCGACACCCCGGGAATAACATTAGCAGCACCCATGCCCATTCCTTTCAGAAAATTAGTAATAAACGATTTCATTTTTTTAATGGTGAATTGTAAATTAGGTGTTAGGTATTAGGTTTTGGGGGGTAGCTTATTATAAGTGATGAGGTGATGGAGTGATGCCTTTGTCTCGTTCTCTCATTGTCAAAAGCCCCTTTAGGGGTGTGAGGACTTCTGACTTCCGTCTTCCATCTTCCAACTCATTAACACATTACCATATTGTCACATTACCGAATTAGCACATTAAATTAATTTAAATTGTTGCAAATCTTCGGGCAAAAAGCGGAAAAAAGTATCGCCACGCAGTCCCAAGCGCAAGGTCTCTAATGCAATAACTTCATTATAGGCTATATTACCCAAATTTACATTAGCACCAAACTCTTGTACAAACCAAGCTTGTTGCGATTTTAAAGGCGCTTCCCACAATACATTGTCTAAAGACACAGCAGCACTAATATCTTTTATCAAACCTGTATCGGCTTTACCATCTTTGCCAAAAATACCTATGGTACCACTCTCACGTGCTTCGGCAATCACTTTAAAAGAACCTGCTGCCAATTCTTTTTGCATCATGGCTATCCATTCGTTGTGGCTAATATCTACACCTGCCATTTTATGTCCTACTTCACTCAACACCATATAATCTTTAGAGAATTCTGTTATCCATGCACACTTTTGTGCATGTGGCAACAAAATAGAACCGTCAGATATTTCTACTGCTGTCAACTGCAAAGATTCTATAAACTTTTTATACTCATCTACAGCATCGCGTACCAAAAAAGCTTCGAAAAGCGTACCACCCAAAAACACTTTAACATCGGCTTGATGATACACTTCTATTTTCTCTTTCAAGCCTTGTGTAATAAGCGAGGTTCCAAAACCAAGCTTTACAAAATCTACCAAATGGCTACTACTACTCATCAGGTTTTCGGCTTGGCGCACGCTCAAACCTTTGTCCATAACCATTGTCAAGCCTTTGTCTCTAGGTTTCTGAGGCCTTTGGGGAATAAAATCTAAATTATGATTCATTAATAATAATGTTTTTACCGCCGCCATAAACGGCTATATTAATACAGTGGCAAAAGTAAACAAAAATCGAACACACATACCTTTATTGACCATAAGAAGAAATATAGCTTATAAGAACGATCATTATAAATGCCACTTTTAAAAAAAGGCACAAAAAAAGAGCCTAAAGATAGCATCTCTAAGCTCCTAATTAATAATAAACAAAAAAAATAACGATCGTGATCCCGCTGGGATTCGAACCCAGGACCCACGGCTTAAAAGGCCGTTGCTCTCAGCTGTTTTTTACTTCTCCAAACTTTTTTCAAAAAATCTTTTATTTTTATTCTCAGTACCTCTAACTATAATATAAACCATTGATTATAAATAAAAAATAGATATCGAGTACATTATTGCCGACACCATAAAAACACCTTTTTTAATCACAAATAAGCTTACACTTCAACGCTTAATTATTATATTTTGTCTTATTCCAATCCCAAAATATTCAAAAAACACCCATTTTGTTACTTCTATTCGCTAAAAATTACCGAACAATTATATGAGGTCACCACAAAGGATACAAAGTTGAAGTAGTTTGTAGTGCTTAGTGTTGAATTTTTAGTTCAATAGGCTATTAGCTATTGGCCTTTAGCCGTTGGCTTTTTTTAACCCACAAAAAGCACAAAGTATATCACAGAGAACACAAAGCTAAAAATAATTTTTAGTGTTTAGTTGTAAGTTTTTAGTTGAATTTGTTTTAACTCAAAACTCAACATTTAAAACTAACAACTCTTTTACGTCTTCATGTGTCTTAATGCCTTAATGGTTTAATTGTTTTGGAACGCGGATAACACGGATCAAAAATACGAATCACCAATTAATTAACGCGTTGTTGCATTAGCTCTCGATATGGTTTTCGTTCCTCAAACCTACTCGAACTGACATAAACACGCCCCTGTCACATCAAGTGAATCTGCGAAGAACGAGCAGATTTGTATCGAGATGCTGTCTTCCCACTCATTCCCAAATTACCGCATTATCACATTGTCAAATTATCACATTCCCACATTATCATATTAACACATTATCTAATTGTTTATTTTTGCACCATCAATATTTTGAATATGAACACCACACATTTTAAAAAGAAAAGTTTACCTGAACTGAATAGAATAGATACCAAAAGCTATAAAAAAGCCGACAAATTACCGCTTGTTATTATATTAGACAACATTAGAAGCATGAGTAATATAGGCTCTGTATTTCGCACCTCCGATGCGTTTAGAGCAGAAGCTATTTACCTATGTGGTATTTGCTCTAAACCACCACACAAAGAAATCCACAAAACGGCTTTGGGAGCCACCGAATCTGTTACATGGCAATATTTTGAAAACACTTTAGACGCCATTGCCAATTTAAAACAAAAAGGATATAAAATAGTATCTGTAGAACAAACACATAATAGTGTACCTTTACAAGATTTTAAACCCAAGACAGAAGAAAAGATAGCACTTATCCTCGGCAACGAAGTAAAAGGGGTAGAACAAAGTGCCATAGACGCCTCAGACCTTTGTGTTGAAATTCCTCAATACGGCACCAAACATAGTTTGAATATAGCCGTCACTACAGGCATTATGATATGGCATGTGTTTTTGTCTATGCAAGCCTTTAATCAATTAAGAAACGAAGTTCAACGAAGTCAATCAACAATGAGTAATTAAAAATTTAAGGATAAAGAAACGAAGTTCGGCGTAGCCAATTGGACAACCACTATTCTTTTCTTTGTTTGCTTCCAAGTCCCCACTTCTAACTTCCAACTCAACCCAACCATTATTTCCCTCTGCCTTGTATCACTATTAATACCGTCCAGATAAGGATACGAAAATCGGTGGCGAGGCTCATATTTTCAAGATACAAAATATCGTATTTCAAACGCTCTATCATTTCATCTACATTCTCTGCATAGCCATATTTTACCTGCCCCCAACTGGTAATACCGGGTTTAATTTTGTGCAAAAGAATATAATGAGGAGCGCGTTCAGAAATTTTATCTATAAAATATTGTCGTTCGGGACGAGGACCCACCAAAGACATATCACCTTTAATCACAGAATAAAACTGTGGTATTTCATCTAAACGCACCTTGCGCATAAATCTGCCGAAAGGCGTAATACGAGGGTCTGATTTGCTCGACAATTTAGGCTTGCCCATTTTCTCGGCATCAACGTACATAGACCTAAATTTATGCATCATAAAAGGCTTACCATAACGCCCCACCCGCTCTTGAGAATAAATAATAGGTCCCGGGCTACTCAACTTCACACCTATAGCCGTAAAAATGTAAATGGGCAATAACAATAAGATTGCCAAAGCACTAAATACCACATCTATCAAACGTTTGATAGTAACCTGCCAAGGTGGCATCAAATCAGGGGAAATCTCTACCAAAGGCGTTTGAAAAATACCTGTAGTCTTGATATTACCAAAAATATAATCTTGAAATAGCGGAATAATCTTAATCGCAACATTTTTCATCTCCAATTGGGTAATTAAATCTGTAATCACTTTTGTTTCGGAACGTTCTATAGCTATTATCACATCCTCTACACGGTATTCATCTATCAATCTACCAATATCATCAACCCCTCCAAGATGAGGCAATACCGATGCCATCTTAAACTTATCATAAGATTTCACATTCACAAAACCCACAAATATATTTCCTGACGAATATTCTTGATGCTTCAAATCGTTAAAAACCTTGATAGCATTACCATTACTACCTACTATCAAAGTATTAAACCCAATCTCTCCACGATGTATCTTTTTAATAGCTCTGGTAGTAATAAATACCCGCCCCACATAGGTCAAACCAAATTGCAGAAGAAACAAAACAAACAACAGTTCGTAGTAATTCTTATAAGAAATAATCTGGTCGTCCAATATCAACACAAAAAAGATAATGATTACGCCTACAGCCGATACACTAAGCGTAGTCCCCAACTCTTTGAGCCTCGATTTGCGATACACCTTTCGATAAGACCCTACAGACACCCACAAAATATTCCAAAACAAAGGAATAACCAATAGCCCAAACCAAAAATTTCTATCCCCAAACACCAAATTCATATGTTGAAAGATATAAGGCTCTATCAGCTGCTTCCTATAAATAAAGAAGAGACTCCAAGCTACCAAAGCAGCTAATAAATCCCAAATAATATATTTGGCTTGTTGCAGAGTTTTATTCATGATTTTAATTGTCTCTATACAATATTTTATAATTATCTATCCACACATGTGCGCTGCCATTAGCTGCTCCTGAATACCGAGCACTCAAAATAAACTTAAAAGATTCCGCATCGGTAGCATACCCCAAGGTTGGCGTTAAGTTAATATATATTTTTTTCCAAGTAGTGGTAGGATTAAGGTATAATAAATCTGTAGTCTTGGCAATACCATTGGTATAAGCATTTACCGAAAAGACCACAGTAACATCTGTTTTGAAATTAAGCTCTGCAAACACCGGATGTCCTTGCTGAGGGATATCTTCAAAATTTTCTTTGGTAACGATTTGCATATACCTATGCGCCGTGTCTAATGTTGCCATACCGCTATGCAGACCTTCACATACAAACCCCTCGCCATCAGACTCAGAAGATTTACCCCACAATGCTGTATTGTTAGAAGTGGTATCTAATGTAATATTCAAATCTTCAAAATCTTCTAATAAAGCAAAATGAACATCATCATAATAAAAAGTCTTTAAATCATTGAAAGACAACACACTATCTTTAACCAAATCTAAAGTCATTTCAACAGGCTCTACCATGATATAAGGAATACGCGTAGAAGCTATACCATTGAGTTTGATACCGGGCAAAAAAACCACTTTATGCTTACCGTCAGCCAATAGAGGCACTCTGGCAGGCAACTCATAAGCGCCCCTATCCAAACCATCTAAAGTTACCCACACATCTGTAAAATGACTATTTTCAGACCCTTGTGCAGCATTGGTTTGCATACCCATAGCATCAATAGCAACATAAGATGCCACATAGGTATCATCATCTGTTTTGACACAAGAAGCACTAAAAGCAAGAAGAGCTGCTATACTCAATATCTTAGCAGCTAAAACATAAGATTTTGCCATACTTTTCTTTTATTAACTCAAAAACGTGAGATTGTATTAAATTATTGTAGGAAACTTGTAAAAATATTTCTATGGGAAAAAGCAACTGTTGGCTATTAGTAATGAGCGATAAGTGATAGGTGATAAATGATGGGGAATTTCATCCGTATCCATCCGTTAAAACTAAAAACTCTTCTATTCCTTCAAGTCTTAATGGTTGAATTGTTTTGGAATGCAGATTACCAACTAAAAACACAACACTCTCTTACTTTAGTCTTCCGTATCACTCATCACCTATCGCTTATCGCTTATCATTAATCTTCTCTACAATCTGATGCGCCACATACAATGCTTTATAGCCATCTTCTACATTTACTATGGTATCCGTATCGTTTTGAATAGCTATCGCAAAACTTCTCAATTCTTCCATAATAGCATTATTGGACAATACCTCAGGCTTGTTAAAAAGAATTTTCTTATCCGGCTTGCCATTACCCAACTCCATTACCATCGCAAAGGGGTCTTCTTCGCCTTCTTTCATATCGGTAATAGACACCAATTCAGATTTTTTCTCTAAGAAATCGACAGAAATATAGGCTTCCGGTTGGAAAAAGCGCGTTTTACGCATATTTTTCAAAGAAATACGACTGGCAGTAAGATTAGCCACACAGCCATTCTCAAATTCTATACGCGCATTGGCTATATCGGGCGTGTCGCTTACAATAGCCACACCGCTGGCACTTATCTTTGCCACAGGCGATGCCACGGTATGCAATACAATATCCAAATCGTGAATCATCAAATCCAAAACCACCGGCACATCGGTACCACGAGGATTAAATTGCGCCAAACGATGCGTTTCTATAAACATAGGCTTGTGTATCTTATCCTTCACCGCCAAAAAAGCAGGGTTAAAACGCTCTACATGTCCCACTTGCACTTTTATATTAGTAGTTTTCAAAGCTACTTTTAAAGCATCAGCCTCTCTGGGCGTAGCCACCAAAGGTTTTTCAATAAAAACATGACGTCCTTTCTCTATAGCTTGCAAAGCACAATCCAAATGATTGACTGTAGGAGTTACAATATCTACCGCATCACAATGGTCCAACAAAGTGGATATACTATCATAATCCGGAATACCACTCTCTGCCGACACTTGCTCACTCTGTGCTTTATTAGGATCGTAAAACCCTACTATTTCAAAATATTCGGGTAATTGACGCAAACAATTGAGATGTATCTTTCCCAAATGTCCTACGCCCAACAAACCTATCTTTATTTTTTGCATAATTATCTTATTATTAAAGTGGGCAAAAATAAACAAAAAACACATGGTATAAATATTTACCTTTGCACCTCTCAAAAAAATGAAACAAGACGACTATATACACAAAGGTTTGCGACAGCAAATGGTAAACACCTTACAACAAAAAGGCATTACCAATACCAAAGTGTTAGAAGCCATGAATAGGGTTCCCCGACACTTGTTTTTAGACCCTGCTTTTCTTAAATATGCGTATCAGGACAGACCTTTTTCCATTGGACAGGGACAAACCATTTCGCAGCCTTATACAGTAGCCTTTCAAACCAGTCTCTTACAAATCAACAAAAATGAGAAAGTACTGGAAATAGGCACAGGCTCGGGTTATCAGGCTTGTGTTTTGATAGAAATGGGTGCCAAAGTGTATAGCATAGAACGCCACCAAACCCTATACCAAAAAACAACAGCCCTACTGAGCAAGCTCAATTACAACAGAGTGCACACTTTTTTTGGAGACGGATACAAAGGTCTGCCGGCATATGCCCCTTTCGACAAAATTTTGATTACAGCTGCTGCGCCTCATGTGCCCGAAGCCCTCTTACAACAACTCAAAATAGGCGGCAAAATGGTAATACCTTTAGACAAAGGTAACGACATACAAGAAATGACATTGATTACCAAAAAAGACAACACCCATTTAGAAGTGAGCCAACATGGTGATTTTAGGTTTGTACCTATGCTAAAAGACCGTGAATAGATAATGTGGTAATGCGATAATTCGGTAATTTGACAATGTGTTAATACGGCAATAAATAATTGGCTTCGCCAAACTTCGTTTCTTAATTCTTAATTAATTCATGCCAATAGCCAAGGGCTAAAAGCCAACGGTTAAAGTCCAATAGCTAATAGCCCATAGCCCATTGAACTAAAAACGCAACACCAAGCACTAAAAACCACCTCAACTTTATGCCCTTTGTGGTAAAATTCTTTTTCCCCTCTTTCTCATCAAAAATAAGACAACAAAAAATATCTTCTAAATTAACCCAAAAAAATTATACAAAAAAAGGTATTGCGATACCTTTTTTGTTTAAAAAACGCCCACCTAAATATACTACTGATTATAAGTCTTTTACAAAATCGCCACTAACATGCTTGTAAAAAAGTAAATCATTGTAAATCTGTTATTTAAAACGATTATAAATTACAAAGAGTCGTTTTTTATGACACAAAATCATGTACTTTTGAACTCATAAAAAATAGCTATATTTTATAATCAATGGGACAATCTCAACACATTAAATTAAAAGACATTGTAAACCTGCTAAATGCCAAGGTTGTGACAGCGGATTTTAATCCTGACAACACTGTAAACAAAGGCTTTTCATCTGACTTAATGAGCGACGTTTTAACATTAGACACCGATAATCTATTACTTATCACAGGTTTGAGCAATATTCAGACCATAAGAACAGCCGAAATGGCAGACATTTCCACCATTATGATAGTCAGAAACAAAAAGATTTCTGATGAGATGATAGCCTTGGCCAACGACAATAATATCACACTCTTACAATGTGAATATTCACTATTCAAAACTACCGGAATACTATACAATGCAGGTCTAAAACCTGTTTACTAAAAATACAAGAACTATGCAATATGAATTTTTTGTGGAAGGTGGCGATTTTTCAAAAGCAGGCAGTGCTTCCAGTCAATTGAAACGCATCCTAAAACAACTAAATATCAACCCTAAGATTATAAAAAAAACAGTAGTAGCCCTATACGAAGCCGAAGTAAATGTGGTAGCACATGCCTATGAAGGCAAAATTTTGATAGAGTTGTCGCCCACGGAAATCAAAATTATTATAGACGATAAGGGACCCGGTATTCCCGATATTGATTTGGCGATGCAAGAAGGCTTCTCTACAGCCTCTAAAGAAGTAAGAGAAATGGGATTTGGTGCCGGTATGGGCATCCCCAATATAAAAAATAATTGTGACGATTTGAAAATAAGCACGGTAGTAGGCGAAAG
>PDWI01007182.1_pt1 | contig 13662 bp, 7 predicted proteins | sample 1430891 | NCBI WGS metagenome assembly PDWI01 (sample SAMN01162508, study PRJNA174530) | Oral metagenome, whole genome shotgun sequencing project. | biome: Marine environment; feature: Marine mammal; material: Swab sample of the gingival sulcus; isolation source: swab sample of gingival sulcus...
ATATTATAATAAAGAACATTACCTGTAGCAGCATCCCAAGTTAAACGTAAATCACCTTCTTGCACACCTAATTCGTTTTGAATAGTAATATTAGAAACACTTCCGCATGATAGAGCATCAGAGCCGTTAATACCTAACTGTCCGATATAACTTTCTAAACCAGTTATAGCTTCAGAAGATTCATATTTAAGCGATACCATAACAAGAGTTTTACCTGCATAAGCAGATAAATCAAATTGTTTTATATCCCAATTTCCTGAGGCTGCATCAGTTGCAAGGTAAATAAAGTTATTAATATCATCAGCAAAAGCAAGACCTACGGAAATAATAGATTTACCTGTCTTATTGTGCTTAGAAACAAGTTTTAGTTTATCTCCGTTAGCAATAGGCATTTTCATTTTATATAGTCTAAGCTCTTTCGCAACATTAGCAGTTAGGTCTCCGTCAATTTTAATAGACGAACCTCCTTCGTATGCTTCATCAAGAGTAAATTCACTATTAAGACGGTTAGAATTATCAATCCACCACCAACGCCATGTTGGAAGAATATCCTGAATACCTTGATGTACCCATTTTTGACCTATAACACCTTTATCTTCACCTTTTACACATCTTTTAACTCCATAACCTGTATTAAATGAAGTATAGAATGGTTTTTCTGTGATAAAAGTACGAGCTGGAGTATAGCTAGAAATACCTGGCCAAGCATCACTACCATTTACAGAAGGGTTAGACTCTAAGTTACCACTCCAATATTTATTAGAATATTTAAAGAAATTAATAATATAATCTTTATTTAAATTATATTGGTCATCACTTTTTCCACATCTCCAAGTTACACGTTCCATAAATGGAGCTAAAGAACCTTTTTCAGGTAAAACATTTTGTATGCTTCCATTACCAGCAAAAGCACTTGTTCCTTGGTTAATACCATAAAATAAATCAAATTTAGATGCTCCTATACTTTCAGCTAAACTACCATAAGAGTTAACACCTCCAGTGCCTCCATAATTTACAAAATAAGAAGTACCTGTTTGTTCGCCTGCACTATTGCGTAGCATCCATTTTTGTTCGGCTTCAAATTTAGAAGTTGCATTATACATTTGTAGTTCTAATCCATCGCTATGTTTTGAATAATAAGTACACCATTTTTCCCATTCTCCGCTATTAGAAAAATGAGTAGTTTCATCATTCAAAAACCAACCATCGAAGCCAAAATATTTAGCCATGTCAATAAGTTTTTGAGCAATAATATAATTACCTTGGCTATCTTTTTCTAGAGTTTCTTCAACCCACTTACTTTGTCCTCCATAAGCACTTGGAGCAAAGAATATATTACCTAATATTTTAACTCCGTTTTTATGAGCAGCATCTATTGCGGTAGCAGTTGGGCAAACAAATACACCTTCGCCGGCGCTACCTCCCCACCAAATTACCATATCAACATATTGCCAATAGTTAAAGATATACATTTCGTCAAAAGAGTTTTTTCCTTGCGAAAAACCTTTACTACAGTTCTTAGTAAGAGTTAAATCAGGAGCAATTAAAGCTTTAGAGAATTTTGCATTAGCATTAGCCTTTATTGTTTTATCAACATAACGCTTTTGCAATTTGATAGTACCTCTATTAAATACATCATTAGGATCAACTCCCGGTTTCCATGCTTTTACATGTTCTGGATGATAACATCCTGCATAAGGTTGTTGCGCATTGGCAATAAAAGCTAATGAAAAAGCAACAAACAGTAAAAATATTTGTTTCATTTTATGAAAATTTTGAAAATTAAAAAATATTAAATATAGCTTTTTTTAAAAAAGCTATATTTAAAGTTATTTATATATTATGTTTACCTAAAATTATTAGGTTTGTTTCGTTCTGTTTTAGTAATTTGAGTATCTTCAACATCCCACCATAATCTAAAACCTTTAGAATCTGTTGCATATTTATATTTATCGGGAACATTATCTTCATTTAAATCATGCACTGATACAGGATAATTAATTCGTTTTATAAATTTACCTTGCGGAACATCACTTGACCTATTCGAAATAATTGGTGTTAATGCAGGGTAGTCTGTTCTACGAAAATCAGCCCAACCTTCAGCACCATTAGGGAAGTTAGCAAGCCATTTTTGATTAATTATTTGCTCTAAAATAGCTTCTTTGTCGCCACTATCAAAAGGGTCGTTTTTTAGTTCGTTGATATACTTGTCGGCAACGGCTTTAGGTATTTCAAAATAATCCATTGAAGCACGAATTCCTTTTAAGTAGTATTCTTTAGGAGTTTCACTTGCTCCAGCCCAACCTCTTAAGCTAGCTTCTGCCATTAAGAAACATACTTCAGCATAGTTAAAAGCTTCCATCGGACGATTATAATCAAACCAAAAATTAGTATTTCTTTTACCCATAAGCGATTTTAAATAAGAATATTTATCATCGTGGTGTTGTACATTCTCGGCACCATTCCAATTTCCTACATAACCTGCAAAAGGTAATGGACATTCTATCCCTTTCTGTACATCACCAAAAGGAGTTAAATTTTTAAACCAACATTTAGGACATCGAGGGTCTAAATTTGCAGATTGTTGTTTATACATATTTTCAAGGTCTTTACTCATAACCACATCACCCCAAAGGAAACCAACAAGAGCATAGTCGTTTTCGTGACCACCATTACCCCAAGAGTAATGAAGAGCATAAGTGTCGTTATTAGAATCCATAAGACCAGCAGCTATGGCTTTTTCTCCTTCTTGTTTAGCTCTTATAGGGTCAATGTTTACTATTCGCATAGCTAATCGTAGTCTTAAAGAGTTAGCAAATTTTTTCCATTTTAAAACATCACCGTTATAGACATTTTCTCGTTCATCATATTTATAAATATCAGAATTGGCACTAAGGTCTAAGTTTTTTTGAGTTTTGTCAAGACCTTTAAAAAGCTTATCGTATATTTTTTCTTGAGAGTCGAAAAACATATTTGGATTTTTATCTTCTTTACCAGTTTTTAATTCTTTGGTCATATTTTCAATTACACTTGTAAAAGGTATAGGGCCATAAGTGTCGGTCATTAAACTCGATAGGAAATAAAAATTTATCCATGCTATGTTATAGGCATTTTTAAATATTTTTACAGTATCTTGAATACATATTTTATTAATTTCTTTAAATTCTTGGAAACGATTAGTGTAAAATTGTTCCCAACGGAATTTCATCCAATCATCTCGATATAAATAATGATTACTTGCTTCAAATTTATTATTTGCAAAATAATGAGCATATAAATCATGATATAAATTAGTTGTTCTTTGATGATTATCAATTACTCCTTGATAAGTGAAATTATAAATGTAATCGCCAGGGTCTCCTTCTATTTTTTCTGGTTTCTTTATTTTGTTTGTAGATGGTTGAAAATTAGGATTATTCATTTCTTCAAAACCATCGGTACAAGAACCTAAGCAAGCAACCATCATTATTGCTGCAATGATTATATAAATATTTGAAATAATTTTATACATTTTTTTATTTATTAATTAGTTAAAACTTTTTATCTATTTAAAATGATACATTTAATGAAAAACCTAAATTACGAGTGTAAGGAAACGATGAAAAATCATGAGCTTGCGAAAATAAATTAAATCCTACTTCAGGACTTGTTCCCGGAGTGTGTTTATACAAGTAACAAAGGTTGCGTCCAACAAAAGATACCTTTAATGAAGAAATAGGTAGTTTTCCTATTACTTTTTTGCCAAAAGAATAAGATATTTGTAATTCGCTAAATTTACCATAGCTTGCATCATAAAGAAACTCTTCAGCTACACCTCCCATATTACCAATGGTTCTGTAATATTTCTGAGCAGGTATTTTAATAGAGTATGGAGAAGAAACTCCTGCTGCATCAACAATTACTCCTTTAAAATTAATATCTTCTCGGTTTATTGTTCGTTTAGCAGTACCGGCATCGGTAGCAATGGCTTCAGAAACAGAAACAATATCGCCTCCTTGCTTAAAATTAAATAAAGAGCTAAATGATATATTTTTATATTTTAACGAAGCTCTTATAGAACCAGTCCAGTCGGGTTGTATATTACCAATAACCTTTTCTCCTTCTTTTCCTGTTAATATAACTGGATGATTAGTTATTTTATCAATAATAATATTTCCTTTATTATCTCGCTTGTATGATGTTTTTGCTAATATTTCTCCTAATTTACCTCCTGTTTTTGCAATAACCTTAATCATGTCGTTTTCGCCTAAAGATTGATAAGAATTTGCATTTTTAGGGTCTAATTCTTTCACAAAATCTTCACGATGAGCAAAATTAAAGTCTAAGTCGAAACGAAAATCTTTAGTTTTTACAGGAGTTAAATTAACAGCTAATTCAATACCTTTATTTTCTATTTTTCCAGCATTTATATATTTGAATTTATATGAAGAACTTTTTACTTCATCTACTTTTAGTATTTGATTTTTAGTAAACGAATTATAATATGTAAAATCAAGTCCAACTCTATCTTTAAAGAATCTCATATCAACACCAAACTCTCTTGAGGTAGATAATTCAGGTTTTAAATTTTCATTTACTCGTATTTCACTATCAGGGATAATTTGTATATTACCTTCTCCATCGCGTTGATAACGATATTTATTTTTTAGTTGATGAGGCTCACAATCTTTCCCCACTTGAGCCCACGAAGCTCTTAGTTTTGCAAAGGTTATCCATTCTGGATATTTTACTTTCATATTATCTAATAGTTGTGAAGCAATAAAACCTAAGTTAACCGAAGGATAAAAATAAGAATTGTTTTTACTAGGTAAAGCTGAAGACCAGTCGTTACGAGCGGTAAGTTCCAAATTAATAAAAGAATTATAATAAAACGAAGTTGAAGCAAAAACCGATTGCATTTCTTTTTCGTTATCAAATTGATATGGTACAGCACTTTTATCTTGACCTGCAGCTAAATTAAAATCTTGATTATATAAATCTTTAGCTCTTGGAATATTTCCGGCATCGGAGTAATATACTCTGTTAGCTCCTAATACATACGAAAAGTCTAATTTGTTGAAAAGTTTACTACCAGTGGCTAACACTTCTGTATTTACTTGTTTAAAAGTTCTGTTTTCAACAGAATAGTTAGAATTAGAAGTTCCAAAAGGAGTAATACCTTCGTCTTTTTGTTTATCATCAAATTTTGTATGATAAAAGTCAAGAGATTGTTTTGCAGAAAGATTAAATAATTTGTTGAAAGTAAATTTTAGATTTACATAGCCAAAAACTCTGTCACGTACTTCAAGATTTTTAAATTGGTTATTTACATAATAAGGGTTTCTTAATTCTACAGTGGGTAAACCGCCTGTCCAATTGATATGCTGACGTTCGTCTGAAGAATAATGTTTTAAATCTTTTAGACGTATATTTCTTGGCATTTTTAAAAGTTGGTTCATTGCACCATATACACCATAGAATGTTCTGTTACGAGTAGAATTTTCTGACACAGATAATTTTGATTCTATTTCCATCCAGTCAGATAGTTTAGACGAACCGCTAAAGTCAATATTAAATCTGTTTAATTCTTGATTGTGAATAACACCTTTTGTTTTAAGATATGAAGTACCTAATCGGTAGCTACGTTGGTCGTCTCTTTTACCAATAGATAAAGTGTAGTTTTGAGTAATGCCAGTATCAAAAAAATTTTTCATTCTATTTTTTTGAGCTGAATAAGGAATTTCTTTGCCTATCCACGATGGTTGCAAAGAGCCATCTAATTCAGCACCCCAAGAAAACATTGAATTTATATCTATTTTACCGTCATAACCTCTTCCCCATTTATTTTGAAAATCTAATGTTTCGGCAACTTTATCAATAGAAATAGTTGAAGAAAAATCTATTCCTAAATTATCACTTTTAACACCTCTTTTCGTTGTAACAATAATAACTCCATTACCTGCTAAAGAGCCATAAAGTGCAGCTGCATTAGGACCTTTAAGAACCGATATTGATTCTATGTCGTCCATATTTAAATCCATAGCAGAACTTCCTCTGTCGTATCCTCCGTAATTTCCAGGAGAAGAAGAACCATTATTGTTAAATGGAACTCCATCAACAATCCAAAGAGGTTCGTTATTTCCTGCAATAGAGCTGTTACCACGAATTGTAATCATGCTGGAGCCTCCAAGTCCTGTGGCAGCAGTGTTTATCTCAACACCTGCTATTTTACCTTGCATAGCTGAAATTACATTTGTGTTTCCACCTTCTTTTAATTCGTTGCTTCCAACTTGTTGAGCTGCATAACCAAGCATTTTTTCTTCTTTTTTAATACCAAGAGCCGTTACAATAACTTCTTCGATATTTTCAACGTCCGGTTCTAATGAAATTGTTAGTACTTTGGTTTCATCATCAATATACAATTGTTTGGTTTTGTATCCGATATATGAAAAAGCTAATATGGGAGCTTTCGAATTAACATTTATTTTAAAATTACCGTCGAAATCGGTTATTACTCCCTTGGTTGGTTCCGATTTGGAATAAACATTTACTCCGGTAAGTACTTCTTTATTCTCATCAAATACCTTTCCCGAAATAAAATACGATTTGTTTTCGTTTTTTGATAAATCAGTTTTATTTAATATAACTATATCTTTATCAATGATTTTGTAAGATAATTTTGTGCCGTTAAGAGCCATATCTAAAATTTGAATAATAGTGTAATCGCCTTTAATTGCAGTTACTTTGTGTTTTTTAGGCAAGCTCTTGGTTTTATAAAAGAAATCGTATTCCGATTTTTCTTGTATTACCTTAAAAAAATCAATTAAATTAATCTCTTTAATATTAATTGATATTTTTTTATTCTCGTCTTGTGCATTAGTTTTTAAATTGAGAGAGAATAAAAAGAAAAATGCAAACAAAATTTTTGTAAACATTTTAGAATAAATTATTCTGCTGTTTTTTGTAGTTATAGACATTCTAATTTTCATTTAATTATTACTTAATTTTTATTTTAAATTTATTTTTCGTTTTATATAAATTGTATCATTTTCAATTTTAAAAGAAATAGGATTTGCGGTATTTAAAACTTTTAAGAAATGTTCTAAAGTTTTATTGCGTTTTAAAACTCCTGATATTTTCATGGTTTTTAAATCCTTATCAATAAAAATAACTTTGCATTCATACCAACGTTCTACGCTTTTTATAACATCATTAAGTTGCATGTCTTCAAAAACATATCTTCCTTGACGCCAAGAAGAGTGTTGTTTTACATTGGTTTTTACTATATTATATTTATTGTTTTTTGTATTAAAAAGTAATTGAAAACCCGGGGTTAATTTTATTTCTTTATCATTTTTATTTTTAATATATACAACACCTTCTTCCAATGTTGTTTCAAAAATAACATCACCCGGATAATATTTAACATTAAACTTTGTTCCTTTAACAATAACTTTTTGTTCGGCAATTTTTATTTCAAAAGGATGTGCCTTGTCACTGGTTACATCAAAAAATGCTTCGCCCGATAGGGTTAGCTTTCTGTTAGTAGAGCTAAAATCAGAAGGAATTATAAGTTCCGATTCGGAATTAAGCCAAATTCTAGTACCATCGGATAGTTTTGATTGCACCATATCTCCCTTGGCACATTGAAAAGAATGTGTTAATGTGGTTTTGTTATATTTGTTAAATCCAATAAAAAAACTTAACGAAACAATTATAATAACAGATGCTGCCGCTATCCATTTAGAATATTTAATAAAGAATTTATTGATTATTTTTTCTTTCTTTAATTCTTTGTTAAATTGAAACCAAATAGAATCTAAATCTAAATTATCAGCCTTATCTTTTAATTTTTGATATTCCCAAATATCTTTAACTCTATAAAAAATTGTTTTGCTTTCATAATCCTTTTCTAAAGAATTTAAAAACAAACTCTCTTCTTCTTGCGATAGATTATTTTGTAAATATCTTATCGAATTTTCGTAAATAATATGTGTCTTTTTTGTTTCCATACAATATTAAAAACCGTTCAGAATTAATTTACCCTACCTCTTTTTTATATTTTTTTTGAAAAAAATGCAATGACGATATGTACTTGATTTATAATAAGGTGTTTACGCTGGGTTTTCTTTTGTGAAAAATATAATTACCCTGTTCGGAAAAAATGTATAAATATTTTGGTGTTTTGTGTAATAAATTTAATTTTGGACATTAATTAAAAGTAGCTCAAATGAAAGAATTAAATGATAATTTAAAATATTTTGAAAAATATTTATTAAGACTGACAAATCAAATAGTATTGGATTTGCAAGATATTTTATCAGATAAAATTGTTGTTTATAAAAACAATAAAACTATTTTAGATATTAAAGGGTATTTTTTTGAATATGAATACAAATATCTTGATATAATTTTTTATGGTTTAGATAAAAATTTAAATCTTGTCACGGAAACTATTAAGTTACCAACCAAGTTGATTAATGAAAATTTTAAAAACCATTTAATGCCAGAATGTATTTATAATTCTGAAATAGACATTGATAATGGATATGATGAACAAAAATATAGTGAAGAAGAATTTTATGATATTTTTGATGAATATAAATCAAAAATGCATGATATTTTTTTAAATTGGTTCTTTGATTGTTGGAAGAAAGCAGTTGGAAATAAAAAATTAACTGTATATGCTTATTTTTCTGTTCACGATAGCTATTATAGTACTGATTTGAAAACAATGAAGCGAGTGAATGATGATGAAATAAAAAAAAGATTTCATACTAAGAATTGACAGATTTGAATGAAAGCACTTAAAAAATGAAAGAAACAACATTAGACAATCTTTCAAATTGAGGTCAGCCAAAGGTCCAAAGTCAATAACTAAAGGCAAATAGCTAACAGTCAAAGTTTCAGCTATAAAATAGCACAGTGCTCGGAGTTTTCATGCTGACACTAATAAAATTCTATTGTTATATTAAATTAATCTTATATCTTTACACCCAAAATATAACCTTTTTAAAAACCTTTTCTACTCTTTATCAATTATAATAATTTATAAATATAATGTCAACTGCAATTAAATATAATATTAATGATAAGAAGGTTTTTAAACATCTTTTTAATAATTATTATAGAAGTTTATATGTATATGCATGTAAATTTGTAGATGATGATATTGCACATGATTGTGTTCAGGATTTATTTACCTCTATATGGCATAATACACCTCATTTTGAAACCGATTATTCATTAAACCGGTACTTATTTAAAGGAGTGAGGAATAATTGTTTTCATTGGCTTGAAAAACAAAAAGTTAGGAATAGATATTTGAACGATTCTCAAATTAATTTGGCACTTAATGAAATATCATATTATGATAATATCCCCGAAGGAATGGCAAGTTTGTTAGAAAAGGAAATGATTGAAGAAGTAGAAAAAGCAATAACAAAACTTCCTGCAATGTGTCAAAAAGTGTTTAGAATGAGCAGAATTGAATATAAAAAGAATAAAGAAATAGCTGAAGAATTAAATATATCACAAAAAACAGTAGAAAAACATTTAACAAAAGCATTAAAGGTATTAACAAAGGAGTTGAAAGAATATTTGCCTATAATTATGTTTTCTTTAGGGATAGATAAAATTTTATTATAAACTTTGGATTGTTAATGATTGAACATAGAAGTGATTTAAATTTTTTATTTACAAACTTGATTTTAATAGGTGTTAGGTTTTGGGTATAAGCTTTTGGCTTTAGTTGTCAAACGCACTATCAACTATAGATTATCACTAATCACTCATAGAATATGCTAACAGCCAAAAACCTTATAAAAAAATGAATATTTAAACTATAGAAGAAGGAAAAACATTTTGAATTATATAATTTTTACTATATGAAACTTAATAGAATTAAATTAGGATTACTTACTCAGATAATAATAGCAATAATTTTAGGTATAATATTGGGAAATTATATTCCAATGTGGGGAGCTCGGTTATTTATGACATTTAATACTATTTTTAGTGAGTTTTTATCGTTTGCCATACCATTAATTATATTGGGACTTGTAACTATAGCAATAGCTGATATAGGACAAGGTGCCGGTAAGGTGTTGTTAATTACTGTTTTAATTGCCTATGGGTCAACTGTTTTTTCCGGATTATTAAGCTATTTTACATCCGATGCTTTATTTATTCATTTAATATCTCCTGATAGTAATTTTGATAAAATATCAGAAAAAGAGTCTATTAGTCCTTTCTTTAAGATAAGTATTCCTCCGGTAATTTCTGTAATGACAGCATTAGTATTGTCGTTTACCCTTGGATTGGGATTGGCATCTATAAAAGGAGATAAATTAAAGGAAGTAATGCGTAATTTCCAAGATATAATAATAAAATTAATTGAAGTTGTTATATTGCCTTTATTACCGTTTTATATATTCAGTATATTTTTTAATATATCGTATTCAGGACAGGCATTTTATATAATAAGTGTATTTATTAAAATAATAGGGATAATATTTATATTGCATATAGTTTTGTTGTTAATTCAATATATTATAACCGGATTTATAATAAAACAAAATCCTTTTAAATTGCTTTGGAATATGATGCCGGCATACATTACTGCATTAGGGACTCAATCGTCGGCAGCTACTATTCCTGTTACATTAAAGCAAACTCAAAAAAATGGAGTGTCGGAAGAAACTTCTGGATTTGTTATTCCTTTATGTGCAACAATTCACTTGTCGGGTAGTATATTAAAAATAGTAGCTTGTGCTATAGCTTTAATGATAATGCAAGGGCAATATTATGATTTTTCTATGATGTTTGGTTTTATATTGATGTTGGGAATAACTATGGTAGCAGCACCGGGAGTTCCGGGGGGTGCAATTATGGCAGCTTTGGGTTTATTGGCTTCTATGTTAAATTTCGATCAGTCGGCTCAAGCTTTAATGATTGCTCTGTATATTACTATGGATGGTTTTGGAACTGCAGGTAATATAACAGGAGATGGAGCTATCGCCTTGGTTGTTGATAAGATAATTAAAAAAAAATAGTTGTTTTTTAAAATTTAAATTAAAGAAAAAAGAAACCTTTTTAATTTCTTTACGTATAAGGAAGCATGATATTAAAAATAAAGTAAACCTTGGATATGTTACAACGAATCATAATAATTATTTTTTTATTAGGATTATGTTCAGTTTCTGTTGATGCTCAATTTTTTAAAATCTTTAAAAAGAAAAAAGATAAAGCTCCAACAGAAAAACAAATGCAGAAATCAGAGGAGAAACGAAAAAAAGAATTTCTGAAAGAGGAAGAGAAACGTAAAGCGGACTCTATTCGATTCAATGTTTTTAATCCTCTTCAAGAAATGGGAGAGCCTATAAAGGAGATAAATAGTGAATTTATTTGGACTTATGAAACAGCTCATGTTGTAAAACCAAAACATTACGAGGTTACTATTGTTACTCCAATAAGAGTAGGATTGCCTAAAGATATGGAAATAGGGACTTCTATATTAGGTCTACCATTTATACCAACAGTATTTTTAAAGAAAATGTGGTGGAAAGAAAAAATTTATATTTCTTCACGACACCAGATATATTCATATTTTCCATTATTATATTATGGTAAAAAATCCGGTAATGCCAATATTTTTCCTGTAGGTTATGATGTGCCCCAAAGTGTAGCGGTAAAAAATGAACTTATTGTTAGTAAATCGTTCAAAAAACCTTTAAAATGCGGAGGAGCTTCACAAACTTATGCTGTTTATACTGCCGGACTTTCAATAGACTATGGTTTTGCAAATTCTGCTGTAGAATTAAATAGTTTACCTAATAGATTTTTGAATACCCGAAGCCCTTTGGCATTAGGAGGTTACATGGCATCTATGCGTGTTCAGGCTGATTATTATTTAAACAGAGTATTTTTTCTTACTTTGGCAGCTCGTGGTATTTATTCCGATAACGATGTTGGTTTTACTTTTGAACATAATTTACATATTAAATATGCTCCAAACCTAAGACTTTATTTTAATTTGGGTTATTGGACGAACTTTTCTTCCGGTTCTGGTAGTTTTATTATTCCTGTGTTTGATATTGGTTATTTCTTTGGCTCTAAAGGTAGAGCTACCGGATTATTTAATGCTATGTAGTTATTTTTATAACTTAAACTATGTTATTAAAGAGAAATTATGACTAAATAAAATTAAAAATATTCAGCTTTAATTAATTTAAATTTATATTTGCAGCGAATTTAATATTGTTTGTTTAATAAAAAAATAGATTAATGAATAAAAATAATTTTATTTTACTGTTAAGTGTAGTTTATTTGATTTTTAACTTTACTTCGTGTAAAGAAAATAAAGAATTACTAAATAGTGAAGCTGATATTATTTCAATAGATTTACCTAAAAATATATTAAAAAGGAATCCGGTTGTTGATAATACGAGTGTTACTTGCTATGCCAAAGAAGATGTAGACATCACTAAATTATCTCCCATGTTTGAATTAAGCTTAGGAGCTTCTATTATTCCGGAAAATGGAACAGTTCATGATTTTACTAAACCGGTCGAATATACTGTTACTTCTGAAAATGGCGAATGGAAAAAGAAATATGTTGTTTCCTTTATTTCCGATAAAAAGAAAAATGATAAAGCCGAAATAATTAAGATAGAATTACCTGACGGGATATTAAAAAGAACACCTGAGTTTAGTAATGATTCAATTAAATGTTATGTTAATGTGAATGTTGATGTAACAAAGTTATCTCCTAATTTTCAGATAAGTGAAGGTGCAAGTTTAGTTCCTGATAATAATTCTGTTCATGATTTTACCAATGCTGTAACATATACGGTAACTTCCGAAAATGGTAAGATTGTAAGAAAATATATTGTTGATTTTATTAAAGAAAAAGATTTATCTAAAGAGGCTAATGTTATTCAGATAAATTTACCTGATGGAATATTAGTTAAGAATCCTGTTATTGAGGAAGATAAAATTACATGTTATGTAGGTTCTTATGTTGATATTACTAAATTAGCTCCGGAATTTAATATAAGTGAAGGAGCTACTATTTCTCCCGCTAGTGCTACCGAGCAAGATTTTAGTCTTCCTAAAGTTTATAAAGTTACTTCCGAAGATGGTAAAGTTATAAAAGATTATACTGTTAGTTTTGAGCGTGAAAAAATAGTTAAATATTTTAATTTTGATAATTTTAGATTAGGCGAGAATAAATATCATGAGATTTATGAACTTGAAAACGGTAAAGAAGATGTGGTGTGGGCAAGTGGTAATCCGGGGTTTTCTCTTTTGGCAAGTGGAAAACCGGCTACCGATTATCCTACTTTTATGTCTGATACAGGATTTGATAATAATTGTGCCGAATTAATAACTCGCTCTACCGGAACATGGGGTAGTTGGTTCGGTTCGCCTATGGCTGCCGGTAATTTATATTTGGGAACTTTTAAACTTAATATAAGTAATTCATTGAAATCAACCCGAATGGGAATTCCTGCTAAACATAATCCTATTCGTATGAAAGGTTACTATAAATACAAGTCAGGTGATAAATTTATTCAAAATACTGACGAAGAAGGTAATAAACTTTCGGTAGGTAAAGAACTGGATAGAAAAGATTCTTGTGCTATTTATGCCGTTTTTTATGAGGTTACCGGAGATGTACAA
>PDWI01007183.1_pt1 | contig 13661 bp, 14 predicted proteins | sample 1430891 | NCBI WGS metagenome assembly PDWI01 (sample SAMN01162508, study PRJNA174530) | Oral metagenome, whole genome shotgun sequencing project. | biome: Marine environment; feature: Marine mammal; material: Swab sample of the gingival sulcus; isolation source: swab sample of gingival sulcus...
CATCGTTCGAAACGCCGCATGAGTACAACTACTTCCGGGTGATCGGTGGCGATGCGGTGGGGATGTCTACGGTGCCGGAGACCATCGTAGCACGGCACTGTGGGATGGAGGTGCTAGCCTTCTCAGTGGTGTCGAACGTGGGGGGCTTGCACTACAAGGAGGAGGTTACGCACGAGGAGGTACAGGAAGTCGGGGCCGTAGCTGGGGAACGGCTATCAAGCCTGCTACATAGGGTGATCGGGCGGCTGTAGATGGGACGCTAGGGGCTAAGTTTAGCATGGACAATAGAACAATAGGTATATAGACAGGATGACACGTCTGAGCGTAAACATCAATAAGATAGCGACGATTCGGAATGCCCGTGGGGGCAATATCCCGGACGTACTGAAGGCGGCACGCTGCGCGCAGGAGTTCGGTGCGCAGGGGATCACGGTTCACCCGCGACCGGATGAGCGGCACATAACCTATAGGGATGCCATGGACCTGCGGGCGGTGGTGAACACGGAGTTCAACATAGAGGGTAATCCGACCCCGACCTTCGTGGAGCTGGTGAAGCGGGTGCGGCCGGAGCAGGTAACGCTGGTTCCAGATGCGCCGGATGTGCTGACCTCCAACGCTGGGTGGGACACGATCAACCATGCGGAATTCCTGAGCAAGGTGATAGCGGACCTAAAGGAATGGGGGATGCGGGTGTCCATCTTCGTTGACCCAGACCCGCAGATTGTGGAGGGGGCGGCGAAGGTGGGGGCAGACCGTGTGGAGCTATATACGGAGGCCTACGCCCGTATACACCCCACGTCGCCTGAGGAGGCTATAGAGCCGTACCGGATAGCTGCCCTCCGGGCAAAGGAGCTGGGGTTAATGGTAAATGCGGGGCATGACCTAGACCTGAACAACCTGACGCACATCGTAAGCGAGATTCCCTTTTTGGCTGAGGTTTCGATAGGGCATGCGCTGATTTCGGATGCGCTCTACCTGGGGCTCGAGGAGACGATACGGCAGTACCTAGGGTGCATCGCCAAGGGGCAGCGTCTGGGGAATAAGTAAGTAAAGGCTATAGTGCTATGGGACGTTGTCAGCGTTTGATTCAGCTAGGGGATAAGATAGTAGATGCTCAGATTCTGCGGGCATACTTTGCGTGCGACCTGTCTGCGTGCCGGGGTGCGTGCTGCTTCGAGGGGGATTCGGGGGCACCGCTAGAGACCGAGGAGATCGTGGCGCTGGACGAGTCGCTGGAGATGCTAAAGCCACTGATGAGCCGCGAGGGGGTGGAGGTCGTAAACCGTGAGGGGGTATGCTTCCGGGATGGTGATGGGGACTGGGTTACGTCGCTGGTGCGGGGAAATGAATGTGCGTTTAGCTTCCAGGAGGGGGGATGCTACCTATGCGCGGTGGAGCGTGGTCTGCGGGAGGGGAAGAGCGATGCCCAGAAGCCGATTTCATGCGCTCTGTACCCGATACGGGTTGGGCGCTCGGGGGCGTTCGACCTGCTACGCTACGACCGCTGGGAGATCTGCGAGCCTGGGGTGGCCAACGGGGAGCAGCTGGGGATACGGCTGTTTGAGTTCCTGCGGGAGCCGCTGGTGCGCGCCTTTGGGGAGGAGTTCTATGAGGATCTGGCCCGGGCCGCCGATGAGCTGGGGGAGGGTTGCAGCTAGGAGAGGGGGAGGTCGTAGCGCAGAGGGGCTGCTTAGTGGGCACAGGGGAGGGCGTGGCTCAAGCAGAGCTGGCGCAGAGGCGTTACTTTTTAGTACCTTTGCATGAGTTCGTACCAATAAGGCCGATAGCACCATGATGCGACAAGAGAAGAGGTGGCCTACGGAGCAGTGGGACTTCAAGGATATCATCACGGGCGACTACCACTACGTCGACCGTACGGCTGAGATGTGGCAACTAGCGCACCAGAACCAACTCGTGTTCCTGGCACGTCCGCGCCGTTTTGGGAAGTCGTTGCTGACCACGACTTTTAAGCACTACTTCCAGGGGCGTGAGGAGCTTTTCAAAGGGCTGAAGGCCGAACGATTGCAGGCGGATAGCGGTAGGCCGTGGGAGAGCTACCCGACGCTACGGTTCGATATATCAAAGAGTAGCGATTCCATATCCACGCTGAAGCTGGCTATTGCCCGTAGCATGGAGACCTTCGAAAAAGAGTACAGCGTTTCGTACGATGGAGAACCGATGGATATTGGCGACCGCTTTGCCTCGCTCCTTGGGGAACTATACAAGAGTACAGGCAAGCAGGTGGTGGTGCTCATCGATGAGTACGATGCGCCCCTTGGCCGAACCCTCGGCGAGGGCCAGCAGGAGGAGCACGAGGCCTTCAAGAAGCTACTGCGGAGCTTCTACTCGGTGCTGAAGGATTCGCGGACATGCTTCGCTTCGTACTGCTGACAGGGGTGAGCCAGTTCCGGCAGGTGAGCGTTTTCAGCGGTTTGAACAACATCAACGACATCACCTTCAACCCCGACTACGCTACCATCTGCGGGATCTCGGAGCAGGAGCTGCACGACACCTTCGACTGGCGGGTGAAGGAATTCGCCGATATGCTGGGGGTGGAGAAAGAGCGCATATACCAGGAGCTGCGCAAGCGCTACGATGGCTTCCGCTTCACGCAGGCTGAGACGCATGTGTACAACCCATTCAGCCTCATCCGCTGCCTGGCCAACAAGCTCTTCGAGAACTACTGGTTTGATTCTGGGGTAAGCTCGGTGGTTGCGACGGTGCTGCCGAACTACTGGTACGATTTCCGGAAGCTAAACGGCCCGATTAAAGCCCATAGCTCGCACCTCAAACGCTTCGTGCCGGAAGAGGTAGACCCCGTGCCCATCCTGTTCCAGACGGGCTACCTGACCGTCGATGGCTACGATCCGTGGGAGAACACCTATACGCTTCGGTTTCCCAACGAGGAAGTGAAGTGGGCATTCTGGCACGGGGCGATGCCGGAAGCGCTGGGGAAGGGGAATGCCACCAGCTACCGGCAGGAGCTAGACGCAATGGTGGAACATCTACGGGCGGGGCGCGTGGATGAGCTGATGGATAGCCTGGAGTTCCTGCTATCGACTGTGCCCTACAGCATGGTGTACCATAACCAGCCGACGCGGGAGGCACAATTCCAGCTGGCGGTGTTCTTCGTGTTCAAGCTGGCAGGGCGGGACGTGCGGGCAGAGATACCCAGCGCACGGGGGCGGAGCGACATCGAGGTGCATACGGAGGATACGGTCTACATCTTCGAGCTGAAGGTGAAGGGAGCGAAGAAGGGGCGGAAGGCGACACCAGAGGAGGCGATTGCACAGATTAAGGCGAGGGGGTACGATGCGCCGTACTGGGGGAGCGGCAAGCGGGTGGTGCTGATCGGGATGGCGTTCAACGGACGGACGAAGCGGTTTACGTGGGAGGTGGAGGGATAAGGGACTTGCTGGCGGGCCACTTGAAAAGGGAGGCCGTGGCTCCACCAGAGCTGGCGCAAAGACTTCGCCGCGGCGTTACGGGGATTGCGGTGGAGCGGCCGGCTCTACATGGATGAGCATGCCGTCCTCCTGTAGCTGGAGGGGGACGGGCTTCTGGAGGGCTTCTTTCTCCGGGAGTATGACGGTTTCCTGGTTGAGAATCACCTTTGTCTGGAGGATGCAAGGCTATGGCTTAGATGGGTAGCCCCCAGTTCTAATGATTTTCGTACCTTTGCGACCGCCTGGGTGGGTCTTTCGTGCGACCTGGCGAGGCGGTGTGGACAGGTAGGTGGCTGGGGGTGATTGCCCCGAGCCGTATAAGGATAGATATTTAGCCAGATGGGCGATAGGAGTACATCTAGGGGTTTCATGACCCGCATGCGGAGTAAGTACCGGCTCGCAATAACTAATGCGGAGACCTTCGAGGAGGTTTGGGGTACCTTTCTCTCGCGCCTAAACTTCCTGGTGGCGCTGGGGGCTTTCTTCCTGATAGTTTTCGGGATAGCGTGGTTGCTGATAGCGTTCACGCCGATTCGGTCGTACATCCCGGGCTATACGCAGACGGAGCTGAAGGGGGAGATAGTGGAGAATGCGCTCCGGGTGGATTCGCTGAACCGGGAGATGGAGCTTTGGACAAACTACCTTTCGAACCTTCGAGTCATTTTCAGCGGTGGCAAACCCTCTGCATACATGGGGGACTTAGATTCGGTCATCGACATGGAGACGGTGCATTTCACCCGCTCTGAGGAGGATTCGCTGCTGCGGGTGCAGGTGGAGCGGGATATGCAGCTGGGGTCTGTGGGCCTGCTGAAGGGGGGGCATAAGGCCTTTGAGCTGTTGCCGCCGCTGCGGGGCGATATTAGCCGGGGGTTTGACCCATCGTTACAGCACTACGGGGTGGACATCGTCAGTTCTCCGGATGCACAGATTAGCGCGGTGGCGGAGGGGACGGTGCTGCTGACTGGCTACGATAGGGAGTTTGGGTATATGATGGTAGTGCAGCACCAGTCGGGGTTGGCGTCGGTGTACAAGCACTGCAAGTCGCTGCTGAAGGAGCAGGGGGCCATGGTACGGGGCGGGGAGCCGGTGGCGATAGTGGGGAATAGCGGCGAGCTATCGAGTGGTCCGCATCTACACTTCGAGCTATGGTTCGAAGGGCATGTGCTAAACCCCAAGAACTACATACTTTTCTAGCGATGCCACAGAAAAAACATCTAGCCATCCTCGGGTCGACGGGTTCTATAGGGCACCAGACCCTGGAAGTTGTCCGCATGCATGAGGATCTGTTCCGTGTGGATGTGCTGACAGCCCGCTCGCAGTGGCAGCTGCTGGTGGAGCAGGCGAAGGAGTTCCGTCCGAAGGCGGTGGTAATACGGGACACGGCATGCTACCCGCAGGTGCTGAAGGCGCTGGAAGGAGAGGGGATAGATGTCTACGCAGGTGAGGAGGCGACCTACACCCTGGTGCAGGACGAGGACATCAGCATGGTAATCGTGGCGATAGTGGGGTATGCGGGTCTAATTCCTACGGTTCGTGCGCTGGAGGCGGGGAAAACGGTGGGGCTTGCCAACAAGGAGGCGCTGGTCGTAGCCGGTGAGCTAGTGATGGGGCTCTCGGCCAAGTACAATGCTCCCATTCTGCCACTGGATAGCGAGCATTCGGCGATATTCCAATGCCTGGTGGGGGAGCTTTCTCAGCCTGAGCGTCTGATTTTGACGGCTTCTGGTGGTCCCTTCCGGGAGAAGAGCCTAGAAGAGCTAGAGCGTGTAACCCCCATCGAGGCACTAGCACACCCGGCATGGAATATGGGAGCGAAGATTTCGGTAGATTCAGCCACAATGATGAATAAGGGGCTGGAGGTAATCGAGGCGCACTGGCTCTTCAACATGCCCTACGATGACATCGAGGTACTGGTGCATCCCCAGGCGATAATCCACTCGATGGTACAGTTCTCGGATGGTGCGCTGAAGGCGCAGCTGGGTACGCCGGATATGCGCATCCCCATACAATACGCGCTGACCTACCCATACCGCATTCCCTCGCCCGCAAAGCGCTACGTTTTTGGTCCGGGGGAGGACTTCACCTTTGAGCAACCCGATTTGGACCGTTTCCCCTGCCTTTCGCTGGCCATGGAGGCGGGACGCATGGGGGGTAATGCCCCCTGCGCGCTGAATGCGGCCAACGAGGTAGCGGTGTCGGCCTTTCTTAATGGACAGCTTTCCTTCCAGGGGATTCGGACGGTGGTGGAGCGCTCGCTGGAGACCCTCCCATTCATAGAGGAGCCAAGCCTTGACGACTACGTGGGTACGGACACCTCGGTACGGGAGCAGGCGATGTGGCTAGTGGAGAAACTAGATTCTTAGCGACATGGATATTACAATACGGGTTCTACAGTTTCTTCTGAGCCTTTCGATACTGGTTCTCCTGCATGAGCTGGGGCATTTCGTGGCCGCGCGGCTGTGCGGAGTGCGGGTGGACAAGTTCTACATATTCTTCAACCCGTGGTTCTCGCTCTACAAGCGCCAGGTGGGGCAGACAGAGTTCGGGGTCGGCTGGTTGCCCCTGGGGGGCTACTGCAAGATCGCTGGCATGGTGGACGAGTCGGTGGATACTGGCCAGCTGAAGGGGGAGGTGCGGCCGGATGAGTTTCGTGCACACCCGGCGTGGCAGCGTCTACTAATCATCTCAGGCGGTGTGCTAGTGAACCTCGTACTAGCCTTCCTAATATACGGGGCACTGCTATACTCCAACGGTAGAAGCTACCTGGCCACGGAGGATGTGCGGTACGGTATAGTGGCGGATTCGATGGCGATGGAGATGGGTTTTCGCCACGGGGATCGGCTGATGGCGATCAATGGGGACTCGGTGGAGGACTTCACGGAAATGCTCACGGCGACTATCATTACGCCCGGGGCACGGGTAACCTTCATGCGCGGGGATTCGTCGCATGATATTACAATAGACAAGTCGTACCTGCCGGCGCTCCTATCCGGTAGGCAGCTGTTCGGCGTGCGTATGCCCTTCATCGCAGAGAGGGTTGTGGAGGGGTCGGCGGCGGAATTGGCTGGTCTCCAGAAGGGGGACAGCCTGGTGGCGATAAACGGAATCCCGGCAAGCTTCTTTGATGAGTTCAGGACAGCCATGCTCACACACAAAGAGGAACAGGTGAGCGTTACGGTTTCACGGTCAGGGCGCGATACGACGCTATGCATAGATGTTCCAGAGACGGGGATAGCCGGTGTGCAAGTCCTGGCAGACATGGGGCGTTTCTTTACGATAAGCACCAAGTCCTACAGCCTCGGCGGGGCGATGGTAGCAGGGGTAGGGCACGGCTGGAAAAAGCTGGTGGAGTACCTCAAGTCGCTCAAGCTGCTGTTCGAGCCTAAGGCGCAGGCGCATAAGTCCATCGGGGGCTTCATATCGATTGGTAAGATTTTCCCGACCTCCTGGGACTGGACGGTTTTCTGGTCGCTTACGGCCTTCCTCTCGCTGGCGCTAGCGGTGATGAACTTCCTACCGATCCCCGGTCTGGATGGTGGGCATGCGGTCTTCATCATCTATGAGATGATAACTGGCCATACACCAAGCGAGCGCTTCATGGTGGCAGCGCAGATTATCGGGATGGGCTTTCTGCTCCTGGTGGTGCTATACGCCAATGCGAATGATGTAATCAAGCTCTTCAACTAGCTACCGTGGCCAAGGTCTCCCGCATGCTTGCCCTCGGCCGGGGGCCTCTCGTCCTTTTGATGCTCTTCTTGCTAGGGTGTTCGGCGGCATGGGGTAGGGACGGCGTGCTAGAGCAACTTGATAATCTGGCTAGCTACGCCGCCTTCTGGAATGAGGTTCCGCCCCCCATAGCAAATGCATACCCCAAGCACGAGGTAAAGGTTTCGGATAGAACGGATTCCTCACTGATGCAGGCCCCAGAGCTAGCCGTAGAGTACAAGGTAGCAAAGCTAGACCAGCGTTCCATCATCCCCATGCGCTACCATAGCCTGGTGAAGAAGTACATAGACCTGTTCACCATCGACAGGCGCAAGAGCGTGGAGAAGATGATGGGGCTGGCCGATCTCTACTTCCCGCTGTTCCGCGAGGCGCTGGATCGGCATCGACTACCACAGGAGCTGATATACCTCGCCGTGGTAGAGTCGGCCCTCAACCCCCTGGCGGTATCGGTTTCTGGTGCCACCGGACTGTGGCAGTTCAAGATGAATACTATACCGATGCTAGGTTTGAAGGTGGACAGCTTCGTAGACGACCGGATGGACCCCCGCCTATCAACTGAGGCTGCGTGCGTGTACCTGAAGTACCTTCATTCCATGTTCGACGATTGGCTACTGGCACTGGCCGCCTACAACATCGGGCCGGGGGCTGTCAAGCGGGCGATTCTACGTGCGGAGGGCGAGCGGGACTTCTGGCAGCTACTCCCCGTACTACCTGAGGCTGCAAAGAACTACATACCGGCATTCATTGCTGTGGACTACGTTTTCACCTATGCAAATGAGCTAGGGATGCGCCCCACCCCACCACGGATAGGCTTCGCAGAGGTAGATACGGTGCATGTCGAGCGTGCGCTCTCGTTCAAGCCTCTAGCCGAATGGACGGGAGTTAGCGTAGAGCTGCTGTATTTCCTCAACCCACGTTTCCGAGCGGGCTACGTGCCGGCACCGAGTGCGAACCAGCAAGGCTACGTATTAACGCTACCGAAGAAGGCTAGCCTAGCCTTCGCAGACCGCTGCGACAGGATATATGCACAAAGCTACATGGCTCAGGAGACCCCCTTCCCGCAGCATGAAGCGAGAAGTATACGCCATAAGCACATTGTGCAGAAGGGGGAGTATCTCCACAAGATTGCCATAAGCTATGGGTGTACATTAGACGACATATACGAGTGGAACGGGAAGAACGCAAAAATCCACCCGGGCGACGAGCTAACCATCTGGCTAACGCCGCAGCAATACGCCAAGATAAGCAATGAGGGGGATGAATAGGAAGGGCATACTGTACCTTTTTCTCCCCCTGCTAATGGGGCTTATAGCCTGCGAATCAGACACGGGGGCCTGGGAGGCGGAGCTAGAAAAGGCCTGGATAATCGGTAGACAGGATACCGTGGAGGTTACGGCCACCGAATTCTACCTCTACGTTCCCATGGGCGAGGAGGTGAAAAACGAGCGGCTAGGGTTCAGCATATCCAAACGGGCAAGCAGCTCTAGCGTGGCGGGCGAGCTATCGCTAGGCGATACCCCCTTGAGCATTACCGTTGTCTCAGAGAATGGGGAGGTAGAAAGGACGTACAGAGCTGATTACATGTACTACCCCACAAGCTACCGTTTCGACTTTGAGAATTGGGTGCCTGCGCATAGCGAAGAGGGCAGCTTCCTTGTCCCATCGGGTGGTTGGACCTGCGGAAATGACGGCATAGATATGCTCAAAGCCTTCAATTCGACAAGCGAGATACCCTACCCAACCATGCGCACCAACCATGCGCATACGGGTAAAGCCGCCGTTCAGCTACAGACGGTGAAAACGCCCAATGAGTCTGCCCCCCTGGCCGCCGGCTCGCTATTCCTCGGGAACTTCAATATCTCCAACGCGCTGAAGAACCCCAAGCACTGCCTTGAGATGGGCTATGGTTACAGCCGTGAAAAGGGCTTCCCCCTCCGGCTGGAGGGATGGTTTAGCTACCAGCAGGGGAACGGTAGGCTAGTAGATGAGGGGGGGCTACTGGGGGAAGATGGCGACCGTTGCAACATCTATGCCGTACTATACACGGGGCAACGGCTGAACGCAGAGAACATCTTCGCATCGGACAGGATACTGGCCATTGCCAAATACACGCAGGCTAAGGATAAGGAGGGCTACGAGCATTTTTCTATTCCCTTCCGGTACCGTAACCTTCCAGAAGAGCTGCCTGCCAACACGATGCTAACCATCATGTTCTCCTCCTCATACCTGGGGCAGGACTACGCAGGGCGCGTGGGCGCCAAGCTACTCATAGACGACGTATCGCTAGTAGGCGGGAAGCGCAGCGACATAGAGCAGTAATACGCTAAAGAAAAACACATAGATATGAAGACCAAAGACCTTGGAGTAATCGCGGGGGTAATTGCCTTCGTCTCCCTCTTCCTTTTCATCGGCCCGGTACTAGAGGCCTATAAGTGGCTCAACGGCCACCACGGCATGCTGGCAGCCTTTCTGAAATTTGCCCTCTTGGCCACCTTCGGGGAAACGCTCGCCTCGCGTATACGGAGCGGGGAGTATATCCCCAGCGGCTTTGGGCTTATCCCCCGTGCGGTGGTCTGGGGCTTTAGGGCTTACGATAAAGCTCGCCTTCGTGGTCTTCGCCACTGGAGTTCCCGCCTTCATTGCCTACCTCGGCATACCCGAAGCCTCCACGGCACTCTCCAGCCCCATGGGGCTACTCCGCATTATGGTGGCTCTATCCGTTAGCGCAGTAATGAATATCATCTACGCGCCGGTCATGATGCTCACGCACAAGGTTACGGATATGCATATTGCCGAGTGGAAGGGAAGCACGGCCGCCCTTACACACCGCATTCACGTTGTGGATATCCTCAGCAAGCGGATAGACTGGAAGGTGCAATGGAACTTCGTCTTCGCTAAGACCATACCGCTATTCTGGATACCAGCGCATACGGTTTCTTTCCTCCTCCCTCCGGATATGCGTACGCTCTTCGCTGCAATCCTTTCCATAGCCCTGGGGCTAATCCTGGCCTTCGCCTCGAAGAAGTAGGTTAAACCGAGCCTACTTCTCAACCCGCACGAGCTGCTTCCCCTCGAACCAAGCGTCGGGTAGCAGCTCGCCTAGGCTCCAGGTCTTTACCCTACTTCCAAAACTAGCCAGCTCCTGCTTGAGGTCCCCCCCCTTATAGGCAATGAGCCCATTGCCTGGGTCTAGCATGGGGTTCGCAACGATGAGGTTTCTCACCCACTGCCATAGCTGTAGGAGGTCGGTCACCCCACGTGATACAACCCAAGTATACTGCCCCTTGAGTTGCTCTCCCCTGGTCTGCTCGGCAAGCACATTCTCTAGCCCTAGCTCTTTGGCAATAGCCTGCACCACTCGAATTTTCTTTCCGATGGAGTCCACCAGGTGGAACTCTACCTCTGGATAGGCTATGGCTAGGGGTAACCCAGGCAATCCTCCCCCCGTGCCGAAGTCGAGCACACGGCATGCGCTGGGGAAGTCAAACACCATCATGGGCGCAAGGCTATGCACCACATGATGCCGGACGACGTTATCTATATCCTGACGGGAAATCAGGTTTATCTTGGCATTCCACTCCCGATAGCACTCGCCAAGAAGGAGAAGCTTCTCGATCTGGCTCTCATCCAGCCGGGGGTAAACGGTAGAGAGCAATGTTGCCTCTAGGGTTTCTCTTTGCATTTCCTCTAGTCTAGCGCATCCTTTCCCTTGAGTAACTCCTGTAGCATCACCCTCGACCGGAAGAGCTGGGCCTTTACAGTACCCATTGGCAGGTCAAGCGCTACGCTGATTTCCTCATAGGTAAACTCCTCGAAGTAGCGCATAATGACCAGAAGACGGTAGTGCGGCTTCAGGCTATCCACCAGCTCCCAAAGGTGCTCCCTGGTCTGTAGCTGTATCATCAGGTTCTCAGGATCCTTCTCTAGGCTCAAAGAAGCCAGCCCCCCTTCGCTCAGGTCGCTCTGGTTCTGGGGGATCAGCTCATAGCCGACGAGGTTCATCCGCCGCTTACGGATAAAGTCTATAGACTTATTGGTGGCTATTTTGAATAGCCAGCTGCTAAAGGCGTAGGTGGGAACGTACTGGTGGATATTCCGGAAAGCCTTCCCGAGCGCCTCCGAGGTTAAATCCTCCGCATCGCTCGGATTACCCACCATCTTTAGCACCAGGTAGTATATCGGTCCGTAGTACTTGTCGTAGAGTTCCTTGAAGGCGCCTTGATCATTGTCCTTGGCTCTTTCAATCAGGATTAGGTCGTACTGGGCCTTATCGCTAAGCTTAGAATTTACCTCCATGCCTTATGTTGTTTATGCCTCACGCCGCGCCCAGTCCACCAGTTGATTAATGGCCCCACCACATCGTAGCCCCATGCAAACAGCAGCCCCCCATGCATCCCCAAGCGATATTTAGCCAGGAGGAGCACCAGATTGAGGAGTAGGAAACGTGCCAAAATAGCCCCCAACCCAAGATAGAAAGCTGCTTGCGGCGCAAAGGCCAAGGAGAGAGCCCCCCCCCATACGAGATAGCGCAAGCGCCCCTCCATCCGCATCCATAAGCGTACGCTGGATGGGTAAAGGCTATGCGAGCTAGCATCGACAAGCCGCTTCCGCCTCCACTCTGACCAGCTTGTCAACCCAGGTGCTACGGTTAGCGCATCAGGGCAAACCTCGACTACGGATCTCCCCCGCTGCGCAACAGCAAGGGTAAAGAGGTCATCATCACCGCCGGGAATATGCGTATAGCCCTTGTAGCCATCCCGGGCGAAGAAGAGTTCCCTGCGGAAAGCCATATTTCGACGTTGGCCGAGGAAGAACTTGCCGGACAGCGCAAAGCCAAAACGGCCAAGCGCATGCCAACGGGCATGCGCCTGCGCATGTAATCCCGCAAGACCAGCCCCATTCTCAAGTGCTCCGTAGCCGAGAATAACGTCTGTTGCTGGCGTAAAATGCTTACTCAAATGGTTCAACCATTCATGCGTTGCCGGTCTGCAACCACTCTCCGTGAGCACTATCCACTCTCCCTGAGCCGCCTTAATCCCTATGGCCAGAGCGTACTTCCTATTGGCCGTGAAGCTACTCTCTGGGTTGACTGTACAGACACGAACATGCGCATCCTGACGACGGAGCTGCTCCAGGGCCATCTCCACCTCCTCGCTACCAGTATTGTCAACGAGGACCAGCTCATAGTTCGGATACCTCTGCTCTAGAAAGTCCCGCTGATTGGCCTCAAACTCCTCATAGCCATCCCGAAGGCAGACTATAACGGAGACCATCGGCATATCGCTCGTCATCGCCAGCGGAGCAATGGACTTGAATGCGGCACGCAGATACACCAAGCACAAGAGCAGGATATCGAGTAGCAGCACCACCCCCAAAATACCTACCAGTATCCTGGGCCCCCCCTCCAGGGCCAAAACGCTATGCCAAAACTGCTCCACCAAAAAGTCTTACTAATCTGATATGTCGACCACATCGAAAAATCGCCACAAATATAGCCATTTCAGACCTCAGTAAAAACCTTTTGCCAGTTTGATTTTAAAACAAATGTAAGTACCTTAGAGGTGCTAAGCATCATCACCACCAGCCAGCCCCAGAAGCGAGGACAAATAGCCCAAGCCATAGCCCAGCATCATAACAGCACAGGCAAGGATGGCCAGGCCCCCCAGGCGCAGCGAACGCATACGGTAGGTCGCATGCCCCCCAACAGCCAGGGCGTAGAGCAGTGCTAAGCCAAAGACCCCCTCCTGAAAGTTCGTTACCGGGATTAGAAGGCCTAGCAGGAGGAGGACAACCCCCGTGGAGGGTAGCAGGTGCACCAGCTTCAGGCTCCCCTTGTGGCGCTTACTCAGCTCAACCCTCGCCCCACCGGAGTGGAACACCTGCCGGAAGAACGCCCCAAAGGTTGTCCGCCGCTTGTGGTATACGAAGAGGTCGGGGAACAAAGCGCTGCGGAAACCCTGCTCCACCAGCCGCATGCTCAAATCGACATCCTCCCCGTAGCGCATATCCGCCGAAAAACCATTCACCTGGCAGAAGGCCTCACGGCGTACCCCCATATTAAATGTCCGCGGATAGAACTTAGTGGCGCGTTCACCACCACCCCGAATACCACCTGTAGTCAGTGGGCTGGTCATGGCGTAGGATATTGCCTTCTGCTTGGCAGTGAAGGTCTTCATGTAAGCATCAGGTCCTCCCCACAAGTCTACCCAACCGCTTTCACCCACCCAGTGCTGCGTGAAGTACAGGTAGTTAGGGGGTGCAATGCAATCCGAGTCGAGAAATACGATGTACTCCCCACGGAGCGCAGAATCCAGCGCTCCCCTATTGCGAGCACCGGCTGGTCCCGTATTCGGTTGCCACTCGTAGCGAAGGGGAAATGTGCCTATCTCACCCCACTTAGCGCACACCTCATCGCATTTCTGCGTCGAACCATCATCGACTACAATCACCTCAAAGCAATTCACCCCCTGATGCGAGAGGCTCTCCAGA
>PDWI01007184.1_pt1 | contig 13661 bp, 9 predicted proteins | sample 1430891 | NCBI WGS metagenome assembly PDWI01 (sample SAMN01162508, study PRJNA174530) | Oral metagenome, whole genome shotgun sequencing project. | biome: Marine environment; feature: Marine mammal; material: Swab sample of the gingival sulcus; isolation source: swab sample of gingival sulcus...
TGTTCTTTCTGGTTTCCCTGGTGTCTTTACGGCTTTGCGACCTGTCGGAAAAGGGGATATTCTGTTTGTCTCCGGTGGCGTGGGAGACAGCGCGTTGTATCGTACGGCGCATGTTGCGGAGGAATTGAGATATCAGGGGTTTCGCTGCGGAGCGACAGTGCAAGATAATCCATTTTTGAAAAAATACGTCAACCGTTTTTCAGTGTTTGTCTTTCATCGGGTGCTGTATACGGATCATGTGGCGCAGATGATTGCCGAGATCAAAAAACAGGGCAAAAAAATTATTTTTGATGCAGATGATCTCGTGCATGATCCGGCGTATGTGGTGAAGTATATGGATTTTTATCAACAGATGAATGCGCTGGAGAGAAAGCTCTATGACAATGGTGTGGGTGGTGAGATTCTCAGAGATACATATGTGCACGTTGCAACGACGACAACACATTTTTTGGCGGAGAAGTTGCGTGGAGAAGGAAAAAAGGTGTTTATCGTGCCAAATAAGTTGTCATCTCGGGATGTGCAAAATGCACGCGACGCACTCCGGAAAGTCTCGACAATGCGCATGATGATCGCTGGTGGTTCAAAAAAAGTGTACATCGGGTATTTCAGCGGCACAATCAGTCACAACAAAGATTTTGCAACAATTACAGATGCGCTTATGCAGATTATGGAACGCTACTCACACGTGGAACTGCTCCTCGTTGGTCCGTTGGACGTGGAAAATGCATTGGTACAAAAATACGGCACACGCATTACGCAATTGCCATACGCGAAACGGTCAAAGCACTTCTTTAATATTGCGCGGTGTGATATCAATGTGGCGCCGTTGGAATATGATAATCCGTTTTGTCAGGCAAAATCCGAATTGAAGTTTTTTGAAGCGGGTATCGTCAAAGTGCCAACTGTTGCTGTGGCAAACGAGACATTTACACGGGCAATTGACGATGGTGTGGATGGTTTTGTTGCACGGGACACTGATGAATGGGTAGAAAAACTCGCACGCTTGGTAGAAGATGCTGAGTTGCGGCACACTATGGGAGACAAGGCATGTGCAAAAGCGATGAAAAACTACACAACACAAAACGCGCAAAACGCGGAATATTATGCGTATATGCGACAGCATTAGTCTGTTTTGCGCAATTTCCAACTCATGATACAATGAACATACGCCTCGTAGAAATCCGTATTCGTGGTTTGAGGCATGTTTTTTGATGTAATAATTATGAAAGCTATCACAAAATCTCTACAAGAACATGAAAATTATAGGGAATTGATTTGGGTGCTTGCAAAAACGGATTTTAAACTGCGGTATCAGGGATCGATTTTGGGGTATATGTGGGCATTGCTAAAGCCACTACTGACTTTTGCAGTGCTTAATTTTGTCTTTTCGTCGATATTCAATCCGCGTAATGTGGATGGTGTAGAGACGTATTCACTAGAACTTTTGGTTGGCTTGATGATGTTTTACTTTTTTTCTGAGGGGACAGGTGCTGGGTTAAATTCTCTCGTGTCAAAAGCACAACTTGTGACAAAGATTTATGTTCCACGCTGGACGATTATTATCGCATCGACAATTAATGCAACGCTTGTATTTTTGACAAATCTTATTGTGATTGTGTTCTTTTTTGCACTGAAAGGTTTTATGCCAAGTATCCCTGCAATAGCTTTATTTTTATTGTTTTCATTTTTTATTTACGTTCTCATTTTGTCTTTTTCACTCATCGCTGCACCACTATTTGTGAAGTTTCGAGATTTGTCAATGATTTGGGATGTGGTATTGATGATTGTGATGTATGCATCGCCGATTATTTATCCTTTGGCAGTATTACCAGCATCGCATCATCAGTTAATTCTTTTAAATCCACTGGCGTTTATTGTTCATTTTACTAAGGAAACATTGATTCATAATCACTTTGCAGATCCACATCAGTATGTCGGATTTATTGCCAGCATTGTAGGAGGGTTGATTCTTAGCATTTTTGCGTATAATAAACTGATTAAAAATGTCGCGGAGGACATGTAAATATATGACAGATGTAATACAAAAAAAATCAGTAGAAGAAATTGCGGTTTCTGTGCGCAATGTCAGTAAAAAATTTCGCATTCCACATGAAAAGGTAACTACGCTACGTGGTGCAGCGGTGTCTGTATTCAAAAAAAACAGCTATGAAGAATTTCTCGCGCTAGACAATGTGTCTTTTGACGTGAAAAAAGGGGAATTTCTTGGCATTATTGGTCGTAATGGAAGTGGTAAAAGTACATTGCTTAAAATTTTGGCTGATATTTATACGGCAGACGCAGGACAAGTGAAAATCAATGGACGTATTTCACCGTTTTTGGAACTTGGCATTGGATTCAATCCAGAGTTATCTGGGCGTGATAATGTGTATCTTAATGCGACAGTTCTTGGCATGAGTCAAAAAGAAATAAATGAGAAGTTTGACGATATTGTGAGATTTTCAGAATTGGAACGTTTCATTGACCAAAAATTAAAAAACTATTCTAGCGGTATGCAAGTGCGACTCGCTTTTAGTGTCTCCATTCATGCAAATCGTGACATTCTTCTTATGGACGAGGTGCTGGCAGTGGGAGATGTGAATTTTCAGTCAAAGTGTTTAAAGGAATTTGAAAAATATCGTGAGATGGGAAGAACAGTTGTTATTGTGACACATGACACATGTGTTGTTGAAAAGTATTGTGATCAAGCGCTTTTGCTTGCTGAGGGAAAAATCATTACACTTGGCAGTGTGCACAATGTTGTAGCAAAATACAAATGTCAGAATGTATGCAAGGACTGAGAATAGAAGTTGGAAATGATACTTGTGTATGTATTTAATAAGGTTTATACTAGATAATAATTAAGTAATTTTTATGTGTTTATGAATATATTTAAAGATAAAACATTGTTAATCACAGGAGGAACTGGGTCGTTTGGTAATGCGGTTTTACGTCGTTTTTTGGATTCGGACATTAAAGAAGTGCGTATTTTTTCTCGTGATGAAAAAAAGCAAGAAGATATGCGTATCAAATACAAAAATGATAAAATCAAGTTTTATATTGGGAATGTGCGTGATTATAGAAGTCTTGATGTTGCGATGGCTGGGGCTGATTATGTTTTTCATGCGGCAGCATTGAAACAAGTGCCATCGTGTGAATTTTTTCCCGTGGAGGCAGTAAAAACAAATGTTCTGGGTACGGCAAACATTGTTGATTCGGCAGTAAAAAATAATGTGAAAAAAGTTATTGTTTTAAGTACAGACAAGGCGGCGTATCCTATCAATGCGATGGGTATGAGTAAGGCGTTGATGGAAAAAGTCGCTGAGGCAAAAGGAAAGAGTGTTGCGGATGGCGGTACAATAATTTGTCGTACACGGTATGGTAATGTGATGGGATCTCGTGGATCAGTAATACCGCTTTTTATTAAGTTGATTAAAGAAGGGAAACCTTTGACGGTAACCGATCCACGTATGACGCGGTATATGATGTCGCTTGATGACGCTGTTGATTTGGTTGTGTACGCGTTTGAGCATGGAGATAAAGGTGATTTATTTGTGCAAAAATCACCGGCAACAACTGTTGGGATACTCGCACAGGCAATCAAAGAATTGAAAAAATCAGATGTTCCAATTAAAAATATTGGGATTCGACATGGTGAGAAGATGTATGAGACTCTTGTGACTGCAGAAGAAATGGTGAACGCTATTGATTTGGGAGATTACTATAGGATTGTGCCTGATAAAAGGACTCTGAATTATGCAAAATATGAGGTGAAGGGAAGCGACGATTTGCAAAAAGTTGAAGAATATAACTCAAATAATACAAGGCAATTAAATCTCGAAGAGACCAAAGAGTTGTTACAAACACTGTCATTATTTAAATAAATTATGATGCAAAATGCAAAATGCAAAGTATTAATTGTCGGTGGCGATGGCATGGCGGGCAGTATGATCAGGGTGTGGTTGAGTGAAAAAGGACATGATGTGTACACAACAACACGTAGAGATGCAACGGATAAAAAAGGTTATTTTTTTGATGCCATAGAAAATGTGCAGGGTTTAGTTGATATTATTGTACAGGTAAAACCACAATTCGTGATTAATTGCATTGGTGTATTAAATCAATTTGCAGAAGAACACAAAGCACACGCCATTTTGATTAATGCACATCTCCCACATTTTATTGATGAAATATCAAAAGAATATGATTTCAAGCTGATCCATATCAGTACTGATTGTGTTTTCTCTGGAAATAAAGGTCAATATATTGAAACGGACATTCCGGATGCATCGTCTTTCTATGGAAGAAGCAAATCACTTGGTGAGGTTGTAAATGATAAAAACTTGACTTTCAGAACGTCTATTATTGGTCCTGATCCAAATGAAAATGGCATAGGGCTGTTTAACTGGTATATGAAGGAAAAGGGAGAGATGCAAGGTTTCACTAGAGTAATTTGGACTGGTGTTACGACGTTGCAGTTGGCAAAATCTATAGAAAAATCTTTTGCGATGAATATCTCAGGGTTGTATCATTTGGTTAATGATGATAGCATCGACAAATATCATTTACTTTTGCTGTTTCAGAAATATATGAAAAAATCCGGTTCTATCACACAAAACGATACGTATATTAGTGACAAAAGTCTTGTAAACACAAGAACTGATTATAACTTCGATATTCCAAATTATGAACAAATGGTTGATGAAATGAGCGCATGGATTGAAAAACATAAAGATTTATACGGAACATTGTTTTAGATAAGTGTAAGAATAGTGATATGAAAAAAATAATGGTTATTGTTGGTACGCGACCGGAGATTATTCGTCTTGCGCTGACAATTCAAAAAATGGAAAAATATTTTGATGTTGTCTTTGTTCATACGGGGCAAAATTATGATTATTCACTCAATGAAGTATTCTTTGAGGATTTGAATTTAAGAGAACCGGATCATTATTTGAACGCTCCGGGCAAAAGTTTGGGAGAAACGATGGGCAATGTGATTGCACGATCATATGATGTAATGGTGAAAGAAAAACCGGACGCATTGCTTATTTTGGGAGACACAAATAGTGGATTATCTGCAATTTCGGCAAAACGCCTTAAGATCCCTATTTTTCACATGGAAGCGGGAAATCGTTGTTTTGACTTCAATGTGCCGGAAGAAATCAATAGAAGAATTATTGATCACACAAGTGATATTAATCTTGCATATACAGAGAATGCGCGACGATATTTAATTAATGAGGGGTTTAAAAATGATTTTGTGTATGTAACGGGATCCCCAATGACGGAAGTGTTGCATGAAAAGAAGAAAAATATAGAAAATTCTAATGTAGTTGAAAAACTATGCCTAGAAAAGAAAAAATATTTTGTTGTGAGTGCACATCGTGAAGAAAATCTTGATATTGGTAACAATTTTGAAACATTGGTGCAATCTTTAAATGGCGTAGCAGAGAAATATGATATGCCTATCATATTTTCGACACATCCGAGAACAGCTAAAAAAATTAAAGAAAAAAAGATTACATTTCATAAACTTATCAAAAATATTGAGCCACTTGGTTTTTTTGACTATGTAAAATTGCAAATGGGCTCCTTTTGTGTTTTGTCTGATAGCGGCACAATTTCAGAAGAAGCATCAATATTAAAATTTCCGGCAGTTTCTATTCGGACAAGCTCAGAAAGACCGGAAGCTTTGGATGCCGGAAGTATTGTTTTGGGTGGCATTGATCAGGATAATATGATAAATGCGATTCGCATTGCTGTGGGAACGTATGAAGAAAATAATACTGTCTTGAATTATCAAGACAGCAATGTTTCCGATAAAGTTATTAAAATAATTCAAAGCTATACGGATATTGTAAATATGCGTACATGGAAAAAATAATATGACAACGAATTTCAACCCACTCGTCTCAATCATCATCCCCGTATACAATGGGTCAAATTATATGCGAGAGGCTATTGATAGCGCTCTTGCGCAAACATACAATAACATTGAAGTTATTGTTGTTAATGATGGCTCGACTGATAACACAGAAGAAATTGCAAAATCATATGGCAAAAAAATACGATATTATGCAAAAGAAAACGGTGGTGTTGCAACAGCTTTAAATCTTGCAATTAAAAAAGCAAAAGGAGAATATGTTTCATGGCTTTCACACGATGATGTGTATTTACCTGAAAAAATTGAGAGACAGATTTCTTTTATGCAATGTCTTTCGGAGAAACAAAAGACGATAATTTTTTCTGATTTGAAAATTTTAAATCAAAAAACAGGTTCTATTAGTCTAAATAATTTAGATTTAGTTAATTACACAGGTGATGCCTCGTCATATGAATTTTCAATGATTGATGCATTTTATTCTTCAAAAATTAATGGGTGCACCCTACTCATTCCTCGTAAGTTATTTAATGAAATTGGTTATTTTGAAAAAGAATTTAAGACTGTTCAAGATTATGTTCTTTTTATGAAATTTTTTGCAGCTGGAGTGAAGTTTAAATACTTAAAAGAGCCCTTAATATTATCTCGTCATCATGATGAACAAGATAGTATTATTTTATATGGTAAACATATAGATGAACTTAATTTCTTGTATAGATATGCCTTTGATCTTTTTCGTGAGAAATTTCAGTGTATGGAATTTTGGAAATATGAGCACTTTTTGAGTGTAATTAAAGATAGAGGATTGGATAAAGTTTATGCTTATATGATCTCTGAATGGGCTAATGTGAAGAAAAACAAAAATAAGCCTATTATTTGGTTATATTGGGAAAATAAAAAAGAAAAAAGAACACCAGATTATATTAGATTATGTTGGAAGTCTATTATTTTTCACAATAAAGCTGATTTTCAAATCAAAATTTTAACCGAGGATGATGTAGAAAAATTTTTACCAAACATCAATCCAGATTATAAACTTCTTAAAAATATTGCTCATAAAGCTGATTATATTAGATTTAACTTGCTTTATAAATATGGTGGTATCTGGCTAGATAGTGATTTTATTTGCATTAGATCTTTAAAAGAAATTCAATCTAAAATTGAAAAAAGTGGTTTTACACTTACGAGCTATCTGCATTCTTCTGGAAAATATTTCCCTCTCATTGGTTTTCTTGGCAGTGAAAAGAACAACAAAATCAATGCTAAAATGATTACGAAAATGGATGAAATGCTTTCAAAAAAAGTTAAAAATGGAGTGAATTTAGAATGGGATGAATTTGCTGGATGGGTTCTTTCGGATATTATAGAACAGAAAAAAGATAAATTTTTTAGATATTCTGAGAATTATTTTTGCATATACAACATTTTTTCAAGTGAAAATGATGTGTTGGAAAATTCTATGGACGATGCAATTGAAGTGATTCAAAAAAGAAATATTTCTGCATTTGGTCAGAGTGTTGCTAATAGTAATAGAACTAATACATTTCAAACGCTTTCAGAAGTGGAAATTTTGACATCGCAAACATTCTTAGGAGAAATTTTTAGATTAGGAAATTCTTTTACAGGCATTAGTTTCAAGCGTCAAATAGATGTCACATCTCAAAATATGGAAAAAGTTAGTGGTTTAAACAATAATTTGCCTAAATCCGTTGATTATTCATTTAAAAATAAGCTGAGAAAAAAGATTAGAAAGTTTGTTTGGATAATTTCTCCAGTTTTTAGAATGCAAGTGGGGAACAGGGAAAGAATGACGACATTAATTTCTAAAGTAGAAAATAATGCAAAACATTTAGTAGAAGAAATTAAGAAGCTCAATCAATCCATAAATCACTTGAACAGTTCATACGAATTGGAAAAAAATAATATTGATATGAATTTATCCGGAGAGGTTTCTGTCTTAGCAACTCCACACAAATCAATGATGAAAAAATATCATTGTGACAATCTTGCTTTTTTCAAGGAAATGAAAAAATATATTTTAAAAACAGATATTGTTTTGGATATTGGACCAGGCGTAAGACCGCAAACTTTTTTCACGCCAAAGGTGCACATGTGTATTGAACCTTTTGCGCAGTATAGAAAAATTATTAAGCCGTTGTTTCCAAATCGTAGTCACGCTATTTTTTTGAAAGGTGATGGATTAGAATCCATGAAATCACTAGATGATAATTCCGTTGACTCCGTTTTTATGATTGACATTATTGAACATTTAGAAAAAGAAGATGGTCTGCAATTACTAAAAGAGGCTGATAGAGTTGCGCGGAAACAAATTATTATTTTTACTCCACTGGGATTTTATCCAATGCATTTTAAAGAAAAAGATCAAAAAGATGCATGGGGATTAGATGGAAATGATTTTCAAGAACACAAATCGGGATGGTTGCCAGAAGATTTTGGTGATGGATGGGATTTTCATATTTGCGTTGATTGTCATGAGGCGTTTCTTCCGGAAGAAAAGGAAAAGGGTAAAAAATATAGTGCGCTTATGGCAATTAAAACAAAGAAATTTTATGGATTTGATATTTCGGAAAATACACCTGATTTTGTGAAAGAAGTGTATAAAGACAGAATTATTGATAACGAACACAATTGTCAAAAATAGTGCCTGCAAGTATGAATGTGCGAAAAAATAAAAAGATTTCAATTATCATCCCTGTTTATAATGGAGAAAAGTATTTGCGTGAAGCGATTGATAGTGCTCTGACACAAACATACGGCAATATTGAGGTTATTGTTGTTAATGATGGGTCAACTGATGGCACAGAAAAAATTGCACAATCGTATGGAGAAAAAATACAATACTATGCAAAAGAAAACGGTGGTGTCTCTACAGCATTAAACTTGGCAATCAAAAAATCAAGTGGTGATTATATCTCTTGGCTCTCACATGATGATGTATATTATCCTGAAAAAATTGAGAAACAAATTTCCTATTTAAATAAATGTTCTGATAATCATAATGTTATTCTGTTTACAGATTATGATTGCATTGATGGTAATTCTGTAGTTTTTAAGGAAGTAAAATTGGATCATGAATTACTAGAGAAAAAACCAGAATATGCTCTTTTGAGGGGTATGATTAATGGCTGTACACTTTTAATTCCACGAGAAGCCTTCAATCATTGCGGCTTGTTCGATGAGGGTTTGAAGTGCACACAGGATTATGATAAATGGCTTGAAATGATGAAAGAATATAATTTTGTACATATGTCGGAAAAATTGATTCTTTACAGAGAGCATGAGGCACAAGGAACACGTTCAAATCCTCTTTTTTTAAAAGAAGGGAATGATTTGTGGATTAAAATAGTCAACACATTTTCTATAGATGATAAAATCCGTTTGGAAGGAAGCGAACATGCTTTTTATCGAGAAATGTTATGTTTTTTGGAACAAACATTATATAGTGGTGCGCAAGAGTATGTTCGTGAGCATTTGGATGCCTTAATAAAAAATAAGCAGAAGACAAATTTTTTTTGCAAGATAAATATGTTTATTACATGGAAACTGCCAAAATATATATATCAATTTTATAAAAAGAGATGTAAAAAATACATTCCACGCACTGTTTTTAATATAAAAGATATGCTGTTTTTTGCTTTTAATAAATCAGTATATGGTTCGAAAAATTTTATTCAATGGAAAATTGCCAAAGAAGTCGAATTGAAAAAGGCTCCCTTGGTCACAATTGGTATTGCCAGTTACAACCACGCAGAATATCTCGAGAAGTGTATCGAAAGCGCATTGCATCAGACGTATAAAAAAATTGAAATTGTGATTGTGGATGATTGTTCAAGCGATCCAAAAAATAGGGAAATTTTACAGAAATACGAATCACATCCAAAAGTAAAAATTATTTATAATACTGTAAATAAAGGAATCTCCGCATCTCTTAATACGCAAGTCCTCATGTCTTCGGGGGATTGGGTGGCCTTTTTGGACTGTGATGATTATTTGCCGGAAAATGCTATTGCGGATATGGTTCGCTGCATGAAGAAAAAGCCGCATGTGCGACTAATTTACTCTAATCGGATAGAAGTTGATGAGAATGATCACATCATAAAAAAAAGGTGGTTTGGAGCGCGCGCAAAGCGTAAAAATGTTTTTGAGGATTTGTTGACAGGCATGGTATCAAGTCACTTAAAAATTATTCATAGGAGTGTTTTTCGTAAAATTGGTCTTTTTGATACGCGATTTGATGGGACGCATGATTATGATTTTTATTTACGGATGGCTTTTTATTATCCGGAGCAATTTGGGTACATTGATAAATATCTTTATTACCATCGGATTCATGCACGCCAAAATACTGTTGTAGAAAGTCAGAAACATGAAAAAAACAGGCAAATTATTGTAAAGGAGGCAAAATTTAGAAAAAGAATTTATAACGGTGATTTTGATAAAAAAGTCTCAATCATCATTCTTTCATATAACAGGTATAAGCAACTTAAAAATACTGTTGAAAATATTCAAAAGAGAGTGTCCAATATCAATTACGAAATTGTCATTTGGGACAATCATTCATCCTATGACAAATTACGTGAGTATTTGCGAGAAATTGACGGAAAAAATCATATACGAGTTGTTTTTTCGGAGAAAAATTTGCGCGCTGCCGGTGGGCGAAAAGAAGCGAATAAAATGGTTGACGGGGATTACATTCTGTATTTTGATAATGATATAGAAATTACGGATCGTTTTTTTGAAGAAATGATTATACGTTTGGAAGAGTCAGACGATATCGCGTCATGTTGCGCAAAAATTGTTTTTCCAGATCATAGTATTCAATATACCGGTGGGTTAATTGAAAAAGATAAGAAGTATATTACATTTTCACTGGATAATACCGGTCGTAACGAGCATGATTTGCGCAGTATGCAAAAAAAAGATTATGATTGGCTTGGCACGGGCGCAACGATGACAAAGAAAAAATATTTTCATCTTGCAGAATTTGATCTTGGTTTTGTCAATGCGTATGAAGATAATGATTACTATATGCAAATTCGCAAGAAAGGATTTCGTTTAGTACATGCACCGACTGCCAGTGTGATTCATCATCACATTAATTATGAATTACTCAAAGATGAAGGGACAAAAAAATATGTGCAAGTACGGCATGATCAAGAATCTTTCATTCAGTCATGGGTCTACTTTTATAAGAAGTGGGGACTTATAATAAAAGATGACTTTATTTTTGGTATAGCTGGTTTAAAAAATAAGAGTTACGCAGAAATTAAAGAATATATTGACCATTATAATGCATAAACATGTCACAGTGTATTTCAATCATTATTCCGTTTAAAGACAAAAAAAATCTTTTGGAATGTTGTATTACGAGCATTTTGGAAAAAACAACATATTCTCATTTTGAAATTGTGCTTGTTGATAATAATAGTAAAGAACACAAAACAAAAAAATTTTTGGATAGCGTGAAAACTCATCCACACATTTCATTGATTCACTATGCCAAACCATTCAACTTTTCGGCGATAAATAATTACGCAGTACATTATGCAAAAGGGCAATATCTTCTTTTTTTAAATAATGATACTGAGGTGATATCACCTCAGTGGCTTGATGAAATGTATGCATGTTTTGCAGATAAAGCGGTGGGTGTTGTCGGTGCGCGGTTGCTGTATCCGAATAATACAGTGCAGCACTGTGGTGTAATGTTGGAAGAAAAGAGGGTGGCTGTACATGCCTTTTGTAAGCGGCAGGAAGCAGACGTGCCTTTTGACAGAAATAGAGAATGGAGTACTGTGACAGCAGCATGCATGATGACTAAAAAAGATCTATTTTTGGATGTTGATAAATTTGATGAAGAACATTTGCCAGTTGCGTATAATGATGTTGACTATTGCTTGAAAGTGCGAGAAAAGGGTTATAAAGTTGTGTGCAGTTCTCGTGCAAAGCTGTATCACTACGAATCAGCGAGTAGAAAATCTGATATAGTAGCAAAATTTTTTAGTAGAAAACGGCATAAAAACTTTATTGCCGAGCAGAAGTACATGCGAAAAAGGTGGGGAAAGGCAATCAAAAATGATCCATTTTATGATAATACAATCATATATTGATTCTGTGTATTTTATTGGATTGTGTAAATGATGTCACATAATTTCATCGATGAGATCTTCATTGATGCGATTTTTGCATTGTGTGCGTATACCGCTGTCACTAATGTCACCACATTTCGTTATATCACCATCTTGCACCGCCGCATCTCTGGTACAATAATCTTTTTGTAGTCCTGTCATATTTGCGCATGTGGTGCCTTCAGTCGCGGCGGTGAAGCCGCAAAAATTGATGCAGTATTCTTTTCTGTCGCCGGTGTAGTGCGTGCATGCTCCGTCACAGTCAGTACGTGTGATTGTGTATGCCGCAGTAGTTTCTTGCGTATTTTTTTCACTGTCTTCTGTGTTTTCATCTTCTTTTTCCTGCGACTTTTTTTGCTCTTGTGTTGGTGTGTGGTTCGGAGATGTCCGCTTTTCATCTTTTTCCATATGTTTTTTGATGGGGTCGGCAGGGATGTGTTCTCTGGCGATGTCGCGTGATGCAAAAATACTGTACGCAAAATACAGCACGATGGCGGCAAGGATGGTGTAGGATATGATCAAAATTTTTTTGAACATAAAACTGTCGTTAATAGTGAAAAGGGCAATTAGTAAATGGATGTAATAGCGATGTTGTGGAAATAATAATTGAGTATTTTTTTCCAACTCCAATTTTTATCATGTGCCAGTGTAAGAGCACCATGTGCACTCAATCCAACCATGTGGTTGCCGGCGGCCATGAGTTCCGTTGTACTCATGTGTTGTGAATTGTTCCAGTAATCGCCATTGTAGTCTCCATAGGGATCATCAACTGATGTGCAATGTGGGAAAAAGCTTGCGCTCCACCCAACTTCGTCGGGGTTTCGTGTCCGTCCGTCCGTCCAGCTGGAATAGGGTGTGATGGCGACGTCACCATCATGTGTGATGATTCGTCCGCGTGTATCTTCCGCGGCTCTGCGAATGCGTGGATACTGTTTTTCCCAGTCGTATCCACGGTAGAGTTGATTGCCCGGTGTGGCGTTGACATCAAATCCTTCTATCGCATATTTTGTCGAGTAGAGAATTTTCCAATACCCGTATGTGCGGTAAGATGTTGTCATGACACGGTTGTAGTCCATCGGTCCCGTGCCGGTGATTTCACCCATGCCCCAGACATATTGCTCAAGAGGCAGCTTGTTGATCACCCAAATACGCTTCACACTGTTGTTATTGCTATAGCGTAGTTTTATTTTTCCACGGTATGTGGTGTAATCCATGTCCGGTTTCTTGATTTCAAACACACCATCGCCGTCTGCAATATCAAAATACAATTCATCTGTAACGGTGATTTCCGGTGTGACGGAATTATAAATGCGAAATGTGTGCTCACTGTCATTGAGATATTTCACACGTGTTTGTGTATCGGCATCGATTGTGGCAAGTACCGTGCCGGAGGCGTTTTTGATCGTGTATTGTTCATCGGAAATGATACGAAACGAATGATCCTCCAATTCTTCTCGTGTGTATGCATAGAGTCCAATTGATATAGATGGGCCAAGATTTTGATGTAGTGATGGTCCCGTGTCATTTGTAGTATGTGCATAAAATGCCGGCATACCATCGGTAAATTCAAAATCTGACCACTTGTGTAAAATATAGTCTCGTTCATATTCGCCACGTGTGTAAAGATGCACACC
>PDWI01008263.1_pt1 | contig 13660 bp, 11 predicted proteins | sample 1430891 | NCBI WGS metagenome assembly PDWI01 (sample SAMN01162508, study PRJNA174530) | Oral metagenome, whole genome shotgun sequencing project. | biome: Marine environment; feature: Marine mammal; material: Swab sample of the gingival sulcus; isolation source: swab sample of gingival sulcus...
TTGCAGCCCTTGCGGATCTTGCTGATGTTTTTTTGGGATGGGTCTGTTTCCTTGGGGAAGGGGCTTGAGTTTTAAAAATCAGGTTTAGGGATCTACAGCTTTGGCATTGACCCCCTTGGGGGGCTGTGATAGATTTGGGCATATGTATCTTAAGGATTGCAGATGAGTTTTTCCAAGCCAACGACTCTTGGGGTTATTGCTTGTCCGGGGGGAGAAGCCTTTGCTGATGAAATTGCCTCCCATTTGAAGGCCATTTATAAAACCCGCTTTGAAAAAAAAGCGAATTATATTGCCAGGCTTTATGGAATGAGCCGGGAGGAAATTTATCGCCGTTCCAACTTCATCGATGATATTATTTCTCATCGGGTTTCTTCTGTAGGGGAGGGGGACAGTTACCGGATTCCCTCCTTCAAGGTTCCCTGCAAGCATACCATGTTTGCCAATGGTGAGGTCAAAGCGGAGATCCTCAGATCCATCCGGGGGGGGGATATTTTTATTGTTCAGGATTTGGCCAACACCACCCCCGTTTTTTTTCCAGGCAGGGAGGAGCCCGTGTGCTGCTCTGTAAATGACCATCTGATGAGCCTGTTTGTTACCATTGATGCGGCTAAAAGATCCGGAGCCAGAAGGCTGACCCTTGTCCTTCCGGCTTATCCCTACAGTCGTCAGCATAAAGCCAAGGGGCGGGAAGGTCTTACTGCTTCCTCTTTGGGGCGTATTTTTGAAGGAATGGGGGTGGACCGCATCATTACTCTGGATATTCACTCCAAGGAAATTACCCACACCTTTCATGAGCTTTCTCTTGAGAATCTCCATGCTTCTTATCAAATTCTCAGGCAGCTTCATGACAAAATGAATCTCCTTGAAGAAGATCTTGTGGTGGTTTCTCCCGATACCGGTGCAATTGAGCGGAATAAATTTTATGCCAACTCACTGGGAAAACCCCTGGCCCTTTTGTATAAGGAGCGGGATTACTCCAGGGTCAGCCGTAATGCCGAGGATTCCAATATCAAATCAGCCCGTCTTTTGGGAGACGTGAAGGACAGGACTGTTTTTATGGCTGATGATATGCTTGGAACCGGGGGGACCCTTATCAAAGCCATGGGCCTTCTTCGTAATATGGGCGCTAAAAAGATCATTTGTTCAGTATCTCTGCCTCTGTTTTCCGGTTCTGCGGTGAAGCATTTTGATAAAGCCTATAGTAAGGGGCTTTTTGACTATATTGTGGGGACGAATGCTGTAACCCTGTCCCGGGAGATTCTGGATAAAGAATGGTTTTTTTCTGCCAGTGTCTCCAATCTTTTTGCCCGGGCTATTTCCCGGGTTCATCATAACCGTTCTGTGTCTCCTCTTTTGGATAACAGCAAGATGATACAAAGGATGCTGAGGAAGAAGTGAGTTTTTGGCCATGATTCTGGCTGTTGATGTTGGGACCTCCTCCATGAAGGGGGGGCTTGTGTCTTCCCGGGGGCGTTTGCAGGCTTGGCATAAGGTGTATTTTCCCCGCAGGGGCCGTTCTGGCCCCTTTTCTCCTCTTTTGTGGATTCGTGGTTTGGAGGAAATAGGGGAGGTTCTGGGCTGTGCTTCCGTAGAGGCTGTGGCCATAAGTGGGAATGGCCCTACCATGACGGCTGTTGATTCCCGGGGGCAGCCCCTGGGTGCGGCCATGATGTGGGATTTTTCCCATACCGGGGGAAGACCTCCCGGAGACGGGTATGCCGGGGCGTATTCTGGTTCTTCTTATTATCTAAAGCATATAGCCTGGCTAAGGGAATATCAGCCGGATTTATATCGTCAGGCAGACTGCTTCCTATCCTGTTCCGAGTTCCTGTGCCGTCAGCTTACAGGGCAGAATGTCATGGTTTATCCCCATAAGGGGTACTATCCCTATGTATGGACTGAGGGAGAGTTGAAAAAAGAAGGCTTTTCTCCTGAACAATTTCCAGAGCTGGTTCCCATGGGCTCTGTGGCCGGGAAAGTCCTGAAAGAGTCTGTATTGAAAAGCTCCCTGCCTGAAGGTATCCCTGTGGTAGCCTGCGGCTCTGATTTTATGGCTTCTCTCATTGGGACGGGAAGTCTTGTGCCGGGAAGGCTCTGTGATCGTGCCGGTACATCGGAAGGCTTGAATTATTGTTCAGAGAAACCTTGCCATGATTCCCGGCTCCGCCTTCTTCCCCATGCTGTGGAATCCATGAGTAATGTTTCTGTTATTTTATCCTCAACGGGAAGTCTTTTTGAATGGTACCGGCGGCTGACCGGGCAGGAAAATATGGACTACCGGGATACCATGGCAGGGATTGCGGCCACGCCGGCAGAGCAGGATCATCCCTTTTTCTTTCCCTCTTTGCGGGGGGCTGATCTTTGGGAGTTTTCCGGGGGGATGGCTGTGGGGCTGGATCCTTCCCAGGGCCGCTTTGAGCTGGGGAGGGCGGTTTTGGAAGCCATTGGCTTTGCCCTGAGGCGGGGGCTTGAGGTGTTGGAGGAGCGGGGGCTTCCTGTGAAGGAGCTGCGAATTTCCGGAGGGCAGGGGAAGAGTCCCCTTTGGAATCAGATGAAGGCGGACATGACCGGGCGGCTTGTGGCTGTGCCGGAAATTGAGGATGCAGAGCTGGGGGGCTGTGCCTGTCTGGCGGCTGCTGCCCTGGGGTATTATCCCTCTTTTCTGGAGGCCGCCCATGCCATGGTAAGGATTAAGGCGGTTTATGCCCCCAGAAAGGATTTGGCAGACCTGTATTCCCGAAAGTATGACCACTATTGCCGGGCCGGGGAAGAAGCGCTTCGTTTTCACAGGGCTTATCCCCCCTTCCTTTAAGGTTTTGTTCCGGCCTGTTTTGGCTTTTAGCTCCCTCTTGAAAGGATTTTTTTTCTTTTTTTGAAAAAGAGTCGGCTGAAAGAGTTGACAAAGAAAAGTCATTCTGTTAGCTTACACAAGCTATTTATGTATGTGCCTCTGTAGCTCAGTCGGTAGAGTACGACCATGGTAAGGTTGGGGTCACCGGTTCAAGTCCGGTCGGAGGCTTATATTTTTCAGATAAATTGCCGGTTCCGGATTGTTGTTGTGGGCTGGGTAGGGAGAAGTTTATGGCAAAAGCAAAGAAGGGTGCCGTTGAGCTTATTGCTCTTCAGTGTACCTCCTGTAAAAGAAAAAATTACACCACCTCCAAAAACAGAAGAAATGTTCAGGGGAAACTGGAACTTAAAAAATACTGTAAATGGTGTAAGGGGTCAACGGATCATAAAGAGACCAAGATTAAATGAGTTAGGTACAGGCCAGTAGCTCCAATGGCTAGAGCGCCGGTCTCCAAAACCGGATGTTGTAGGTTCGAGTCCTACCTGGCCTGTTTTTTTAAAATTTTCTTCCTGAGGGGATGAATCTCCGGTGTGAGCCGGGGCTTTCTTGTCTTTTGGGGTTTTTAGGTTGGAGTTCGGTGATGAAAAAAATAAGGGCTTTTGTTTCGGAAAGTTACGGTGAGTTGAAGAAGGTCGTTTGGCCGAGCAGTGATTCTGTTGTGTCTTCGGCTAAAGTTGTTCTTGTGTCTACGGCTCTTTTTGCCCTGTTTTTTGGTGTGGTTGATTTTGTCCTGTTGAAGGGCCTTTTCTTTATATTTTAAACGGGCCGAAGGCCTAAGGATGTGTAATGGCTAAGGGCTGGTATGTTCTACAGACCTATTCAGGGTATGAAAACAAGGTAGAAAAATTTATCCGCATATATATGGATGACGGGAGCCTTTCCGGGGCTGTTCTTGATGTTAAGGTTCCTGCCGAAGATGTTGTTGAAGTTCGTAACGGTAAAAAGCGCACGGTTTCCAGGAAATTTCTGCCCGGATATATTTTGCTGGAGATGGATCTTCCCGACCGGGGCTGGAAGAATATATGTTCAAAAATCAAAAAGATTCAGAGTGTTGTGGGTTTTGTGGGTTATTCTTCCGGGGCAAAGCCTCAGCCCATTAGTGCTGATGAGGCCAAAGCTGTCCTTCAAAAGACTGGAGCCATTAAGGCTGAGCGCCGTTATCAGGCCCGGCATGATTATTCTCTCGGAGAGGAAGTGCGGGTTATTGATGGTCCCTTTGAATCCTTTTCCGGGGGTATTGAGGAGATTAATCAGGAAAAGGGTAAAATGCGGGTTATGGTTGGAATTTTTGGGAGGAGTACTCCCGTTGAGGTGGATTTCTCCCAGGTTGAAAAGATTTGATTTGGGTAAGGTGGGGTGCATGGAATTGTGCCCTTTTAGTTGATGCGATGGGAGTCCTCCTTTTCTGTTTTTCAGGGGGAGGATGCTAAAACCACAAGGAGATTGTATGGCAAAGAAAAAGGTAACAGCTTATATTAAGCTGCAGGTGCCTGCCCAGAAAGCGACACCTGCTCCCCCTGTTGGGCCGGCTCTTGGTCCTCATGGCGTTCCTGCTCCCCAGTTTGTTCAGCAGTTTAATGACAGAACAAAGAACTTTGAGCCGGGACTGACAATTCCTGTAGTCATTACGGTGTATGCAGACAGGAGTTTTACTTTTATCACGAAGACGCCCCCGGCGGCGGTACTTTTGAAAAAGGCGGCAAAGATCGACAAGGGTTCTCCCGAGCCCCATAAAAACAAGGTTGCCACTGTAACCCGGGCACAGGTTCAGGAAATTGCCGAAACCAAAATGCCTGATCTTAACGCTAATGATACAGATGCTGCCATTAATATTATTTCAGGTACGGCCCGTTCCATGGGTATCAAGGTGGAGGGTTAATTGCATGGCTAAAGGAAAAAAATACAAAGCAGCTGCAGCCAGGGTTGATGCTGCCAGGCTTTACGATTGCGGAGAGGCCGCAGCCCTTGTCAAAGATATGGCTTTTGCCAAATTTGATGAAACCGTTGAGATTTCTGTGAAGTTAAATATTAAGAAGAGCCATTCTGTGCGGGATACTGTATCTCTGCCTCATCAGTTTACGGCGGAAAAGAAAATCCTTGTTTTTGCCAAGGGTGACAAGGCAAAGGAAGCTGAGGAAGCCGGGGCGGCTTATGTGGGAGATGCTGACCTTGTCGCTAAAATTAAAGAAGGCTGGCTGGATTTTGATGTGTGCGTGGCCACTCCCGATATGATGAGGGAAGTTGGTAAGCTGGGGCCCGTGCTGGGGCGCAGGGGGCTTATGCCCAATCCCAAAACCAGGACGGTTACCATGGATATTAAGGGAGCTCTTGCGGAGTTGAAGCAGGGCCGGGTTGAGTACCGTGCTGATAAAACCGGGGTGGTTCATCTGGCTGTGGGCAAGGTTTCCATGGACGCTGCTGCTATTACCGAGAATGCAAATGTCTTCCTTTCGGAGTTGAAAAAGAAGCGGCCTGCGGATGTAAAGGGTGATTTTGTGAAAACCGTGGCACTGTCATCGACCATGGGGCCGGGTGTTAAGGTTCAGGTGAAGGAGTAAGGTATGGCTGAGAAAAAAGTGCAACAGAGTAAGCTCGATGCCGTGGCAGCTTTAAAGGAACAGTTTGATGGTGTAGAAGGTTTCTTTTTTACGGATTACAGGGGTTTGACCGTGGCTCAGGTTACAGAGCTCAGGAATAAGCTCCGGGAACAGAAGGCCGAATATCATATTATCAAGAATAATCTGGCAAAGATTGCCATGAAAGATCTTGGCAAGGAAGGGGTTGAGGATATGCTGGTAGGCCCCACAGCGGTTGCTCTGGCTCATGATGAGGCTGGTCCTGTGGCCAAGGCTTTGCTGGATTTTGGCAAGGAAGCTCCTGTTTCCATGAAGGGCGGGTATCTGGAAGGAAGTGTTTTTGATGAAGCTGCTGTCGTGGCTTTTTCAAAGCTGCCTACCAGGGTGGAACTTATTGCCAAGTTGATGGGTACCATGCAGGCTCCGGTTCAGAATGTGGCCTATGTGCTTAACGGTGTTACTACCAAACTGGTCAGGACTCTGGCCGCTGTGGCGGAGCAAAAAGGTTCTGAATAAGGGCGTTTCCTTTTGGGAAACGCATTATTGAAGCGGTGTTAGTCTTCTGGAAGGTTGTTGTTCTATCACCGTATAAAAAATATTATTTAAGGAGAAGATAATATGACAACTGAAGAAATCCTGGATGCCATTGCGGCTATGTCCGTTATGGAAGTTTCCGAGCTTGTAAAAGCTATGGAAGAGAAATTTGGTGTTACTGCTGCAGCTCCTGTCGCTGTTGCTGCCGGGCCTGTTGCTGGTGCGGATGCTGGTGGTGCGGCTGAAGAACAGACCGAATTTGATGTTATCCTCAAAGGCTTTGCCGATGGCAAGAAGATTGGTGTCATCAAAGAGGTGCGCAGTCTTACAGGTCTCGGCCTGAAAGAAGCCAAGGAATTGGTTGAAGGCAGCGACAGCGTTGTGAAAGAAGCGGTTTCCAAAGAGGATGCTGCGAAGATTAAAGAGCAGTTAGAGGCTGCCGGCGCTACTGTTGAAGTTAAATAAGAGCTTTAGCGGCAGGGTCTTTCTTTTGTTTTTATCTCATGAATAGCCGTCTTTTTTTTGAGGGCGGCTTTCGGGACCACAGGAGCCTTTGGCTCTTGTGGTTTGGTGTATATCGGGGGTTTTGAGTGTTTGAACGGGATAAATTGGCGAACCGGAGCCGAATCGGCCATGAGTACGAGGAGGTTATTGAGCTTCCGGGATTGATTGATATTCAGTTGTCCTCTTATAACAAGTTTTTACAGACCGACTCTGATAAGGACTCTTCCAATAGGCCTGTGCAGGGGCTTGAAGAAGTGTTTCAGGCTACTTTTCCTATTGAAAGTGCCAATGGTGAACTTCTTCTTGATTATGATTATTATACATTGGATTACAAGGGCGTCAAGCTTAGCGAGGCAGAATGCAAAAAAAAGGGCTTGTCCTATGCTGTGCCGGTTAAGGCCCGGATTAATTTGATTTTTCAGTCCACCGGTGAAATCCGTCAAAAGGAAATTTACATGGGGGATATTCCCCTTATGACTGAGCGGGGGACTTTTATTATTAATGGGGCTGAGCGGGTTGTTGTTTCCCAGATTCACCGCTCTCCCGGCGTTATCTTTTCTCTGGAAAAAGGGGTTTATTCTTCCAGAATTATTCCCTACCGGGGTTCCTGGCTGGAATTTGAAATAGATCAGAAAAAAGAGCTGATTTACGCAAAAATCGACAGAAAAAAGCGAATTCTGGGAACCCTCTTTTTGAGGGCTTTGGGGCTGGATACCCGGGAAAAGATTATAGACGCTTTTTATAAAATTAAAAAAGTCAAGGTAAGCAATAAGCGGGATGGTTCTTCCTCTTTGGTGGGGATGGTGTTTGGCCGGGCCGTTTATGTTGAAGAAGAGGGCGTTCAAAAGAAGATTTATAGGGCGGGTGAAAAAATTCATCCCCACGATACGGATGAGCTTGTGCACCGGGGTATCAAGACCGTTGAGGTGGTGGACTTTCAGCATACTGAATCTTTAAGCTCTCCCATTGTTCTAAATTGTTTTGAACGGGAGGAAGTCCGTTATAGTCAGGAGGAGGATGCGGCGGATGAGCCTACAAAGGAAGATGCCCTTTCTTCCATTTATTCCGTCCTGATGCCTGGGGAGCCCATTACGGTGGAAAGTGCAGAAAAGGATTTGACCTCCATGTTCTTTTCCAGCCGCCGCTACGATCTGGGCCGGGTTGGCCGTTATAAGCTGAATAAAAAGTTTGACTATGAAAATCCGGAAGATGTCCATGTCCTGACCCCCGATGATGTGGTGAATACCATGGCCTATCTGATTAAGGTCTACGAGGGGAATGCCTCGGTTGATGATATTGATCACTTGGGGAACAGGCGTATCCGTTCAGTGGGTGAGCTTTTGGGGAATTTCCTGAAAACCGCGTTTTCCAGGATGGAGCGTATTGCCAGGGAGCGTATGGCTACCAAGGAGATTGAGTCCCTCAAACCCCAGGATTTGGTTTCGATTAAGCCTGTGGTGGCGGCTGTAAAGGAGTTCTTCGGCTCTTCCCAGCTGTCCCAGTTTATGGATCAGGTGAATCCCCTTTCCGAATTAACCCATAAAAGAAGGCTGAATGCTCTGGGGCCTGGTGGTTTGTCCCGGGATCGGGCCGGTTTTGAGGTGCGGGATGTGCATTATTCCCACTATGGCCGGATGTGTCCTATCGAGACACCGGAAGGACCTAATATCGGTCTGATTGTTTCTTTGGCCAATTTTACCAGGGTGAATGATTACGGCTTTCTGGAAACGCCTTACAGGAAGGTTGTGGACGGCCGGGTTACCGATGAGGTGGAATACCTTTCTGCCATGGATGAAGAAAAGTACTTTATTGCCCAGGCCAGTGCGGAACTGGACGAGGAAGGCCGCTTTTTGGAAGAAATGGTAGCTGTACGGAAGTCCGGCGACTATACGATTAAAAGCCCTGCAGATATAAAATATATGGATGTGTCTCCCCGACAGATTATTTCTACTGCGGCTTCCCTTATTCCTTTTCTGGAACATGATGACGCTAACAGAACCCTTATGGGCTGCAATATGCAGCGTCAGGCGGTGCCTCTCCTTTTTCCTGAAGCTCCTTTGGTGGGAACGGGTATGGAAAAGAAGGCTGCTTATGATTCAGGGGTCTGTGTCAAGGCCCGTCGGGCTGGAGAAGTTGTGAATGTTACTTCTTCCCAAATCATTATCAAGCCCGATGAGGAAAGCGAGGTTAATGATTACTATCCTCTTATAAAATATCAGAGGACCAATCAGGATACCTGTTTTAATCAAAAGCCCATTGTTGTTCTGGGTGAGAAGGTGGCCGCCGGGGATGTTCTGGCAGACGGGCCTTCCACAAAAAACGGAGAGTTGTCTCTGGGGCGCAATCTGCTGGTGGGTTTTGTCCCCTGGAATGGTTACAACTATGAGGATGCTGTTCTCATTTCCGAGAAGGTGGTCAAGGAAGATTATTATACCTCCATTCATATTAAGGAATTTGTGACGGAAGTACGGGAAACCAAACTCGGGCCTGAAAAGTTGACCCGGGATATTCCCAATACGGCAGAGAAATCCCTGGAACAGCTGGATGAAGAAGGGATTATCCGTGTGGGAGCCAAGGTAAAATCCGGTTATATCCTTGTGGGAAAGGTTACGCCCAAGTCCGAGACTGAAACAACTCCTGAATTTAAGCTCCTTAATTCCATCTTTGGTGAAAAAGCCAAGGAGGTAAGGGATACATCCCTGAAACTGCCCCACGGTGTGGAAGGAACGGTTATTGATATTCAAAGGCTCAAGCGTTCCGAGGGTGATGATTTGTCCCCGGGAGTGGATGAAGTGGTAAAGGTTCTCATCGCCACGAAACGGAAACTCAAGGAAGGGGACAAGATGGCAGGACGCCACGGGAATAAAGGTGTTATCGCTCGTATCCTTCCCGAGGAAGATATGCCCTATATGGCCGATGGTACCCCCCTTGAGGTTTGTTTGAATCCTCTGGGTGTACCCTCCCGTATGAATATCGGCCAGATTATGGAAACCATGCTGGGGATGGCCGGGGCCCATTTGGGTAAAATGTATGAGACCTCCGTTTTTAATTCTGCCTCTACGGAAGAAATTTCCGCAGAGCTGGAAAAGGCGGGTATTGCCGGTTCCTCCAAGGTAACCCTTTATGACGGTTATACGGGAGAACCTTTTGTGAATGATGTTTTTGTGGGTTATATGTATTATCTGAAGCTCCATCATCTGGTGGATGATAAAATGCACGCCCGTTCTACCGGGCCTTATTCCCTGGTTACCCAGCAGCCTCTGGGAGGAAAGGCCCAGTTTGGAGGCCAGCGTCTGGGAGAGATGGAGGTGTGGGCCCTTGAAGCTTACGGGGCGGCCAATACCCTCCAGGAGTTGATGACCATAAAATCCGATGACATGAATGGCCGGGCCAAAATTTACGAAAGCATTGTCAAGGGTGATACGGCTACTGCGGCCGGGATCCCCGAGTCCTTTAATGTTCTGGTTCAGGAGCTGCGGGGGCTGGCACTGGATGTGAAAATTTTTGATACCAAGGGTAAACAGATTCCCTTTACTGAAAGGGATGAAGAGCTGATTAGCCGGCAGGGAAGCCGTTTCTAAGGCAAGGGAGAAAAAAGTGAAGGAAATACAGGATTTTGACAGTCTGATGATTAAACTGGCGTCTCCCGAGCAGATTAGGGCTTGGTCTTATGGAGAAGTCAAAAAGCCGGAGACCATAAACTACAGAACCTTGAGACCCGAGAAAGACGGGCTGTTCTGCGAGAGAATTTTCGGGACGACCAAGGAATGGGAATGCTACTGTGGAAAATTTAAATCCATCCGCTACAAGGGTGTGATTTGTGATCGCTGCGGTGTAGAGGTAACGCACTTTAAGGTGCGCCGGGAGCGGATGGGGCACATTGAACTGGCCTCGCCAGTATCCCATATTTGGTATTACCGCTCTGTTCCCTCCCGTATGGGTCTGCTTCTGGATCTTTCCATCGCGGCTCTCCGCTCCATTCTCTATTACGAGAAATATGTGGTTATTGAGGCAGGAGATACGGATCTAAAGAAAATGCAGCTCCTTACGGAAGAGGAATATATCGAAGCCTGTGAGCGCTATGGTATGTCCTTTTCGGCGGGTATAGGAGCGGAGGCTGTCCGTAGTCTTCTGGAAGGTCTGGATCTGGATGCTCTTTCTGCAGAACTTCGTGCCAAAATGGTGGAAAAGGGAACCAAGGTTGATAAAAGGCTCCTGAAGCGGATTGAGATTGCGGAAAATTTCCGGGATTCGGGGAACCGGGCCGAGTGGATGATTCTGGATGTTGTTCCCGTCATTCCTCCGGAACTCAGGCCCATGGTACAGCTGGACGGAGGGCGTTTTGCCACTTCTGACCTGAATGATTTATACCGGCGGGTGATTAATAGAAATAATCGGCTTAAACGGCTTATGGCTCTTAATGCTCCCGACATTATCATCCGTAACGAAAAGCGGATGCTTCAGGAGGCGGTAGATGCTCTTTTTGATAATTCCAAGAAGAAAAAGGTGGTTAAGGGAGCCTCTAACCGTCCTTTGAAATCCCTTTCTGATCTTTTAAAAGGAAAGCAAGGGCGTTTTCGTCAGAATCTTCTGGGAAAACGGGTGGACTATTCGGGGCGTTCTGTTATTGTTGTGGGGCCGAATCTGAAGCTTCATCAGTGCGGCCTGCCTTCCAAAATGGCTTTGGAGCTTTACAAGCCCTTTATCATGAAGAAGCTGGTGGATAAGGATATTGTTTACAATATCAAAAAGGCTAAAACTCTGGTGGAACAGGAAACTGCCGAAGTCTGGAGCGTGCTGGATGAGGTGGTGAAAGAGCATCCTGTTCTTTTGAACCGGGCTCCTACTCTTCACAGGCTGGGAATCCAGGCTTTTGAGCCTGTTCTGGTGGAAGGAAAGGCCATTCGCCTCCATCCCCTGGTTTGTCATGCCTTTAATGCGGACTTTGACGGCGACCAGATGGCTGTTCATGTGCCTCTGACCCATGCGGCCCAGATTGAGTGCTGGACCCTTATGCTTTCAGATACAAACCTTATGAATCCTGCTAATGGACAGCCTGTTGTGTTCCCTTCCCAGGACATGGTGCTGGGACTTTATCACTTGACAAAAGAAAGGCCCGGGGCCAAGGGGCAGGGGCGGTATTTCTCCAGCCCCAATGAGGTTTTTATGGCTCTGGATGCCAGGGCTGTGGATTATCAGGCCCTTGTCAAGGTGCGGATGAATGGAGAGTTTAAGGAAACTACCCCCGGACGTGTACTGCTGAATGAGCAGCTTCCCCCGGAGGTGGAGTATGTAAATCATACTCTGGGGGACAAGCAGATTCGGGATTTAATTGAAAAAACCCATGAAGACCACGGTTCTTTCATTACTGTAAAAATGCTGGATATCATAAAGGATATGGGCTATAAGTATGCCACCATTTTTGGAGCTTCCATTGGTATGGATGATATTATCATCCCCGAAAACAAGAAAGAATTGATTGATGCGGCAAACCATGAAGTTCAGAAAATTCAGAACCAGTACCGTGCGGGGCACATTACCCAGGAAGAACGGTACAACAGGGTTGTAGAGGTTTGGGGCAAAACCAATGAAAATCTGACCAACGTGATGATGGAGCGCCTTAAAAATGACAATGGCGGTTTTAACAATGTTTACATGATGGCCGATTCCGGGGCCAGAGGATCCAGGAACCAGATTCGTCAGCTGGCAGGTATGCGCGGTCTGATGGCCAAGCCTTCTGGAGACATTATCGAACTGCCCATCCGTTCCAACTTTAAGGAAGGATTGTCGGTAATTGAGTTCTTCATTTCTACAAACGGTGCCCGTAAGGGGCTGGCGGATACGGCTCTGAAACCCAGGATATGGTGGTAAATGAGGAAGACTGCGGAACCATTAACGGTATTGAAACCCATGCCCTGAAAGACGGTGAGGATATTGTGGAATCCCTTGCAGACAGGATTCAGGGCCGTTTTACCCTGGAACGGGTAAAGCATCCCATTTCCGGGGAAGTCATTGTTGATGTGAATGAGGAAATCACCGATAAAGTGGCCCGGGCCATTGAAGAAGTGGGGGTTGAGTCCGTAAAGGTTAGAACTGTTTTGACCTGTGAAGCCAAGCATGGGGTCTGCCGTAAATGCTACGGCCGGGATTTAGCTACCAAGAAAACTGTCAATATTGGCGAGGCTGTAGGGATTATCGCTGCCCAGTCCATAGGCCAGCCGGGAACCCAGCTGACCATGAGGACTTTCCATGTGGGTGGAATTGCCAATGCCATTGCCGAAGATAACAGGGTGTCTTTACGTTATCCTGTGCTTATTCGAGATATTAAGGGAACCCATGTGGATCTGGAAGATGGTTCCATGCTCTTTACCAGAAAAGGCTTTCTTACCGTAGCAAAAGTGCTGGAGTCCTATGAGCTTAAAAAGGGTGTTAAGGTTCTGGTAGAAGATGGGCAGAAGGTTATTAAGGGTGAAGGGGTTATTAAAATCGGCAATGAGGAAATTCAGGCCCGGGAAATAGCATTTGCAACCATTGTGGACAAGAAACTTTTGCTGGTGGCCCAAGATCAGAAACTGGAAATTCGTAACGGTTCCACTGTCGGGGTAAAGGCTGGACAGATTGTCCCGGCGGAAGATGCTTTGGCTTATTTTGACCCCTTTAGTGATCCCATCATTGCAGAGCAGGATGGACGGGTCCGCTTTGAAGATATAATTATAGGGACAACCCTGCGGGAAGAAGTTAATGATGATACAGGGAATATTGAAAAAATCATTACGGATTTTTCCCTGGAGTCCCTCCAGCCCAGGATTGTTGTCGAAAATTCCAAGGGTAAGGAGCTGGCCTCCTACTATCTGCCTGGTAATGCCTATTTGAATGTGGCAGATGGTGCCAAAGTGAAGGCAGGGCATACCTTGGCCAAAATGCTTAAGGAGTCGGCAAAAAACCAGGATATTACCGGTGGTCTGCCCCGGGTTGGGGAGCTTTTTGAAGCCAGGAAACCCCGGGAAGCCACGGTTATGGCCCGGATTGCCGGGAAAATCCGTTTTGACGGCATTGTCAAGGGTAAGCGGATTTTAACCGTGGTGGATCCCTGGGATGTCGAATTTAAACACGCGGTACCCATGGGAAAGCACCTTCTTGTCCGGGATGGGGATCAGGTGGAAGCTGGTGAACCCTTGTGTGAAGGGGCCAGAGA
>PDWI01007185.1_pt1 | contig 13657 bp, 15 predicted proteins | sample 1430891 | NCBI WGS metagenome assembly PDWI01 (sample SAMN01162508, study PRJNA174530) | Oral metagenome, whole genome shotgun sequencing project. | biome: Marine environment; feature: Marine mammal; material: Swab sample of the gingival sulcus; isolation source: swab sample of gingival sulcus...
CATCAAAGACCCAAGCTGAAAACGATTCTTCGAACCAAAACGAAACATCACCATTGCAGAAACCATTAAGATTCTTGTAAACATGAGTTACTCTTGGGACCATATTGCAGAGTTGACAGGAGAAGAGGGGGAGTAGAGAGAAGAAAAAAAGAGGGAATTATCTTTCCCTCTTTTTTATTGTTAACTATTCCCTTCTCTTGCATTCTCACACATCCATCGCAACATTTGCCAAACGATCGGCTTCTTTGTTTTTTTCGCGTGGAATATGGACAAACTTCACTTCCCCACCCCAGTTTGAAATCTTCTCTCAGATTATATCAAAAATGCTTTTGAGATCAGGATTCTTGACCTTGAAGTTTCCAGAAAGTTGCTCAATAGCCAGCTTGCTATCCGCTCGAACTTCAATTGAAGCAGCTCCAAGCTCAATAGCACGAGAAATTCCAAGGAGAATCGCTGTATATTCAGCAATATTATTGGTCGCAACACCAATATATTTATAGCGTTTTTCAAGTGGTTTTCAATTGCTATCAACAATAAAAATCCCACAACCAGCCGGTCCTGGATTTCCACGAGAACCACCATCACTGTAGATAGTATATTTATTTTTGTTTCTCTCTTTCTGCATCACAATGAAGATAACGAGGAGCGACATAGTGAACAAAATCTGTTGTTCCTTTTTTGAGATCCTTCCAATCAAGACCTTCTGAGAGTGCTAACAGTGAAATTGATCCTGTTTTCATTTCTGGTGTCCTCTCATCAGAAAAATATTCAACCATCTGAGAAATTTCTGGATTATGAGCCACTATAAGAACAATATCGGTCTCATCTGGAACAGCATGTAAAACTTTTTTATAAATTTTTTGGGCTTCTTTTTTTTCTGGAAGATACAATTCATCAATAAAATCAATAGCCTCAATACCAAATTTCTGAGCCAAAAACTCAGCCGTCTGACGAGTACGAAGCGCTGGGCTCGAAATAACTTTTTGCGGACGCATTCCAGTGATTTGCAGATACTGCCCAAGGATACGCAGTGATTCTTCTCCACTTGACGAAAGCGGACGATCGAAATCATCACCTTGCCATGCATGAGATGATACAGCTTTTGCATGACGAATAAATATGATTTTTTTGTATGAACTTGAAAACATAAATCCATTATACAAAAAAATCTCTTCTCAACAAGAGAAAAGATTTTTTTTAATTGACAAAATACTTTTTTAAGTTTTCATACTCTCTACACCAGAGACAATTTCTGTAATTTCTGTGGTAATGGCTGTCTGACGAGCCTTGTTATAAATGAGAGTGAGCGTATCGGCTTTTTTCTGAGCAGCATCTTTTGCATTTTTCATGGCAACCATACGAGCTGCATGCTCAGAAGCACGAGCCTCGAGAATAATCTCATAGAGCATAGCATCGAAAATCATAGGTAGAATATATTCTACCACCAATGATGCATTTGGTTCGATATGAGGAGGAATCTCTTGTTCTTTATTTTTTGTGTTTGATCCTTCTTTTGTAATAGAATCAAGAAAGTCGGTAATTTCTTCTCGGTTAATAGGAAAAAATTGTTTATTTTTTGGTTTTTGAGAAATGGCTGATTCGTAAAAATTATAGGAAACAAAAAGGCTACTGTATTTCCCAGAATGCCAAGAATCAAATATAAATCGTACTACTTTTCGAGCTGATTCCATTTGAGCTGGATCACCAATCTCATCAGAATAATCAGCAACCAAATCACCGCCCGTGCGCAGTACAAAATCCCTGGCACGCTTTCCAATCGTGATGTACGCAAATTTTTTATCTGAATTTTCGCGAATATGCTCTATAATATGTTTAAAAAGATTAACATTATATCCTCAACACAATCATTTTTGGGAAGCGACCAAAACAATCAACGTCGTCTGAGATTTTGGTGAACTCATATACTGCCCAAAAGCTTCTTCTGTGTCAGAAAGATTGGAAAGAATAGAGCTTGTCGCAAGTGCAAAAGGACGAAGTGAAAGTACATTTTCTTGAGCTTTTTTCATTTTTACCGTCGAAATAAGCTCCATCGCTTTCGTGATTTTTCCAGTATTTTTGATAGATGTAATACGAGATTTTATCTCTTTTCATCCTGCCATAGACTAGTCTTTTTTAGTAAATAATTTTGCAAAATCACCCAAGAAAGCATCGAGCTTTTCTTTGAGCTCTGGAGAAAATCCTCCACTATTTGCCAGTTCGTCAAGAATAGTTTTTTCCCGTTCGAGCGCTCGATAGAGATCTTCTTCATACTGTTTGATTTGGTCTATTTCTATATCATCCAAGTACCCTTCATTTCCAGCAAAGATAATTGCCACCTGTTTTTCAAAAGGAAGTGGGCTGTAAATATCTTGTTTGAGGATTTCTACCATTCTTTTTCCTCGTTCAAGTTGTTTTTTTGTATCCGCATCGAGGTCACTTGCAAACTGTGAAAAGGCTTCAAGTTCTCGGAATTGAGCCAGAGAAAGCTTGAGATTTCAGGCATTCTTTTTCATGGCTTTTGTCTGCGCTGATCCACCAACACGAGAAACAGAGTTTCCAACATTGATGGCTGGTTTGATACCAGAGTTAAAGAGGTTTGACTCGAGGAAGATTTGTCCATCCGTGATAGAAATAACATTGGTTGGAACATACGCAGAGATATCTCCAGCTTGAGTTTCGATAACTGGAAGGGCTGTAAGTGAACCGGCTCCAAGGTCGTCATTGAGTTTTGCTGATCGCTCGAGAAGTCGAGAGTGAAGATAAAAAACATCACCTGGATACGCCTCACGCCCTGGTGGTCGTCGAAGAAGCAGAGACATTTCACGATAGGCATTGGCGTGCTTTGTCAAATCATCATAGATGATAAGCGCATGCTGTCCATTAAACATAAAATACTCTCCCATAGCAGCTCCCGCATACGGAGCAAGCCACTGCATAGCTGCTGGAGAAGATGAACCTGCAGATATAATTGTTGTATATTCGAGTGCACCAGCCTTTCGAAGTTCTTCTGTAATAGCAACAATCTTTGAGTCTTTTTGTCAGATTGCGACATAAATACATTTTACACCAGTATCTTTTTGATTGAGAATAGTATCGATGGCAACTTGTGTTTTTCCTGTTTGACGATCACCGATAATAAGTTCACGCTGTCCTCGTCCAATTGGTACAAGTGCATCAATTGCTTTGATTCCTGTTGCCAGTGGTTCATGGACACTTTTTCGGCTCATAACTCCAGTGGCTACTCGCTCTGCCGGATAGTATTCTTCTGGTGTGATTGCATCACCTCCATCGATAGGATTACCAAGTGGATCAACCACTCGACCGAGAAGAGACGGACCAACTGGGATTTCAAGAATTTTTCCAGAGGCTGTCGCTACCATTCATTCTTGAATCGTAGAAAATCCAGAGAGAACAACAACTCCAACAAAGTGCTCTTCAAGATTGATGGCAACTCAGTGAGCACCACCCTCAAAATCGACAACTTCATTGTAGGCAATATTTGAAAGTCAAACAACTTTTGCAATACCATCTCCAAGGTAAGAGACGACACCAGAATTGACTTTTTCTGGAGAAACTTCCACGCTATCGAGGTGTTTTTCAATATCTCGAATGAGTTCTTCTGCAATGGCAGCAGGATTTTGGGACATAATAATAAATTTTTAAAAACTAATAAGGTGTGAATATTTTGAGAAAGATACATCAATCATATCATCATCATAAAAAATACGCACTCCTCCGACAAGATCAGGATTGATTTCGTATACTTTTGTGGCTTCTTGCATTTCTGGAAAAAAATGACTGATAGAGGAGTTTACAAATGATTCAAGATCTTCTTTCTTTGTATCCTTTGTATGCTGAATACGAAGAATTTTTTTTGTCTTTTGCGAAGGAGAAAAATGCGCTCGTTTTCCTATTTGATTATAGGCATTCTTATAATTTCGCAACAGACGAAGTGCCTGCGAAAGAGTTTCTTTTGAATATGTATCAAGTGAAATAAGAGACATAAAAAATTAAAGGTGAATATCTTGAGAAGATTGTTTTAAAAATTTTGCATTTGCTTCATCTTTTCCAAAAAGGTTTGCATTCATTTTCAGAGCAATATCGAGAACTTTTTGCTTGAGTTCTCTTGCAATCAATTTTCTTTCATTTTCAATATCACTGGCAGCTTGTTTTCTGGTTACTTCAGCTTCATCACTTGCCTTTTGTGTGATTTGAACTGCCTCTTTTTTTGCATTCTCTACGATCTCTTGAGCCACTTGTTTTGCATCAGATCGAGAAGCATCAACAATAGATTTAGCTTCTTTTTGTGCTTGTTTGAGAATTGTATCACTCTCTTTTGTGTTTTTTTCAAGTGTTTCTCGTTTTTTTGCTTCCTTATCGAGAAAAGCAAGGTACGGGACAAAAAGAAATTTCCACAAAACAAAAATAACAATAGCAATATTGATCGTTTGAATGAAAAGTGATGAATAATTGATAAGTTCCATAAATAATAAGAAAAATTATTTGTAAGCGGTTTTATTTCAAAAGAAAGAGAGAAAGGAAGGCAAGAAGACCAAGAAGCTCAGCAAAGGCAAATGCCATAAGCATTGGAGTAAAAATCTTATCAGCTGCAGCTGGATTTCGACCGATTGCTTGCATTGCACCCATACCAATAAGTCCGATACCAATACCAGGACCGATGATAGCGATAAGAGCAATTCCTTTCGCAAGTGGTACTAAATTTATAACAGATTCCATCATAACAAAGAAAAATAAAAAAATAAAGAGAGAATCCTGAAAATCAGGAAGAAAGGAAATATCCTTCCATTCCTAACGTCCAAAACTAATGATCAGCTGCTGTGGCTTCTTGGAAGTACACGGCCGATAACACCATAAAGATAAACGCTTGCAAAAAAGCAACAAGAAGTTCAAAAAACCAAAACGGTAAAAGAAGTATTCATCCAAATGGACCAATTGGTATAAGTGTACCGAGATAGGCAATGACCGCAATAAGGGCCACACCGGCAAAAATATTTGCAAACAGTCGAACAGAAAGTGAAATAATTCGTGTAAATTCTCCGATAAAGTGTATCCATCCAACAGGAACATTGATGATTTTTTCTACGATCGATTTTCCGGAAAAATTAAACACATAGTGCTTGATATGAGAGAGAGACCCACGGTACACAATACCTGTAATCTGGACCAAAAGTATCACAGATACCGCCATAACAAGAGTCGTATTGAGGTCACTATTGAACGGACGCAGATAACTATGCATTGAAGGGAAAGAAAGATTGATCCAATCAAAAATAAGACCAAAAATATTTCCTCAAAGAATAAAAAGAAAAAAACCAGCCAAAATCGCAAAAAACCGACGCGCTACCTTTTTGCTTCCTACTGTATCAGTGAGAAATAGATCAATTCGAGATATCACATCAAGTCAAAATGTGCGAATTTTTGGAAAAGCATTTGATCGTATTGCAATGTACAAAATCGCCACAAAAACAAATAATATCGCCATAAAAATCCATGTAGAGAGAATGGTTGTGGTGATAGGAATCCCAGCCACTTCAAAAACAGTTGCTCCCTGCGTTGGAATAATATGTGGTCAATGATGGACAGCAGGAGTACCTACTCCTTCAGCGTGAACTGACATAATAAATGTATAATTTTTTTAAAAAAACCGTGGAAAGTATATGAAAAGTTTTTATTTTTGCAAATTTATTTCTGGGTTTTCTGCTTTCGAGGAATTTTTTTTATTACAATTGTTCTCCCGCAACAAAAATTTCTCTTTTTTTACACTTCAAAAACCTCTCTTTCCTATAAAAAGAGTCTTTCTATCTTTATGAGATATCAAGCGTAACACATGAGGTTTTCTCGACTGATATATCACTTGCTTTGACTTTGTATTTGGTCACAGGTTCGAAATTTTCCCCAAAAAGTGCAGGTACTTCACTTGCCTTTTCTCCATACGTTACGAGCATTTTTGGTTCAATTTGTTCAATGACTTTTTGAGAAGATTTTCCAGCCGGCATGACCAGAATATCAATTTGCCCAAGGAAATTAATCGTATCAGAATCTATTTCTGTGACGAAATCTGGAATATAAGCAATCCAATATCCCTCAACTCGAAAGTGATAAACCCACTTTTGATTCCACTGTTTAACATAGAGAAGAAAACCACTTTTTTCATACTCTCCAGCACACGTAATTGCCATGCCGTCGAGAAGAACATTTGTAGTATCAAGTGTGATATTTTTTTTGTGAGATACAATTTGTATCGCCCCATCCTGAACAAGAAATTCCATAATTATTTAAAAATAAAAAATAAAGTTTTAATCCTCCAAATTTGGTATTATAGAGATTTTATGACTACATAAAATGTTTGTTTTTTTCGATAAAACCAACAATATCCGGTTTCGTAAAGATTTTTTTGAGTGCTGAGATTGTAAACCACTTATAGCCAACAAACCGCTCGTCTTTTGGTGGACGTGGCTCTTTTGTGCCATCATAGCGCACCAAGAACAGAGCAACCTCTTTATGAATTTTTGGTTTTCATTTCTTGTAAGCTGCTAGAAACGAATAATTTATTGTATTCATAAATTTGATGACTTCAAGATCTTCTACGTCAAATCCTGTTTCCTCAGAAATCTCTCGCAGAGCTGTTTCCATCACAGTTTCATCATCTTCGATATGTCCTTTTGGAAGCACATATTCTGTATCACCACGAGCATTTTTCCAAGCAAGAAGCAAGATATAGATCTTTCATCATTGTTTTCGGTACACAATACCTCACGCACTCTTTTCGTGCAATTCTGCCATAAAGAGTGTATGTAAAGAAATATTGCTGGTATTATATAGATATTTTTCAAAAATACAAATTTTTTGGGAAAGTTTTCGTATATCTACTCGATTTTGCTTGAGATGGTAATTTATTGAGTAAAAAAATGAACTCTTCTTAAAATTTGACTTATTTTAGAATGAAATACTCTTTGTTGTGTAAATGACTCTATATTTGCTTTTTTTACTTCATTTTGAATTCTTATTTCCAAAGAATATGGCGGAAAAAGTCACGTCTTTTTATACACTTCCTTCATTTTCTCTATCATTCTTTGCTTTCTCATGGACTTTTTAATTTTTGATTTATAAAAACGTTTCATTTGAGGATTTTTTTCAAGATCGTATTTATAGCAAGAAATTTCCCCGAAATAATCTTGATTATACCAATACTGAATTTCATCGGGACAATTATTATCTTGAAAGAACTCAGGAATATCCTCTGGCTTTTCTAAAATTATAGATAAGTAGAGGGCTAATAGTTTTTTTCACTCCCTATATTCAAAACAATTATTCATATATCTTTCTAAAATTCATTCATCATTATCATCAAATCGAGTTGTCAATATATTATCAATATCTCAAAAAACTAACTCCGCTCGTCAAAAACACTCTTTTTCATCTATACAGTGCAAGTTTTTATTTCATTGCATTTGATCTTCTAAGCTTCACATAGATTCTCTAAAATATGTCATACAATGTGGAATCTTATCAAAACTTGCATATACATAATTTTCAGCTTTTGCAGCCTGATCAGCATAATGACCTCATCAGGTTTGTCTTCCTGTAAAAATCGGCGCTTTAAAAACATCTCATTGGAATTCATCATAGCGAATAACAACAAAACGATTAACCGAGTTTAAAAACTTTTTATATCTTCTTGATCAAAATTCATTTTTGAGTTCATTAAATTTTTCTACTGTTTTTTCTCTGAGCGCAAGGGGATTTCTTCAGATAACAGCTGCCTCATATATTCTATATAATTGGATATTGCTCATTTTTAGTTCTTCTTGCAATCTTTGCACCTTTGTATCATCATTTTTTAAAACAGGAATTTCTTTAACAGGCATAAAAATAAAATAAAATAAAGAATGTATTTCTATTATAACATAAGTTTTATTCGTGTCAAAAGTAAATTACCAAACATATATTTTATAAAATACTTTATAAGAGTCCAAATTTGTTTTCATCACAAAAAAGTATTTTATCAAAAGTTTTTGACAGCAAAACATAATTTCTATTAAGAAAAGTTGCAATTTTCCTTTTTTTTCATATTCTAATAGAAAACTCTATTTCTTTTTTTATATTGTATGCATTTTACTATTGAAACGAGCGTGTTTCGAAAGTGAGTTGATGCGACTGGACACGCGACCAGCACTTCCAATCTCACTCCCATTCTCGAAAATATCCTCATAGATGTCCAGTACAATAGAGTCGTCTTGACAGGAAATAATCTTGATATGGCGATAGAATATATCGTCGACACCTGAGTAGAAATACAGTCTGAGGGGAAATTTACCGTTTCATCAAAATTTCTCTCTTCTTACATCTCTCTTGTCAAAGAATCTCATATAGAAGTATCACTTGGAAAAAATGAAACCATCATCTTCAAAACCAGTTCTGGAGAAACAAAATTCAAATGAATGGATGCTGAAAACTTCCCAACAATACCAAATGTTCCACAGGATAATGGAATTCTTATCAATGCAAAAAAAGTAAAATCTGCTCTTACGAAGACACTGTTTTCAACCGCTGATGGAAACGTACGACCAATGCTTGCAGGTATCTATATTCGAAGCCAGTGAGATAACCTTATTTTTGCCTCAACTGATAGTTTTCGTCTTTCCGATCTGAAAATTAGTATGGAAAAACCAATTGAATTTACTCCTATTATCATCCCTGCTCGCACTGCTATGGAAGTGTCGAAACTTACTGGTGATACGGCAGAAAATATGGAACTCCATATTCATGAGTCGCAGATTCAGATCAAAATTGAAAAAGTATGTATCACGTCTCGTCTCCTTTCTGGAAAATTTCCTGACTATCAAAGCTTTTTTCCAGAAGAACACCAAACAAAAACAACACTTTTACGAAACGACCTTATCAATGCTCTCAAGCAAGTCAATCTCGTCGCTCGCCAGAATAACTATAATACGCGCCTTCGATCTCACCATGACGGAAAGGTAGAAATTTTTACTGGTGATACTGAGGTAGGAAACAGTACCCTGACAATAAGTGGAACAACTGAATGACAAGAGGATACTGTCGGAATCAATAGTCAATATCTTCTCGATGTTCTCTCTATTATGAGGGAAGATTATATCAGCTTTGAATACAAAAATCCTCTCTCCCCTGTTGTAATTCGATGAGTGGCAGAGTGAGAAAATGATTTTTGAGAATATCGGCATCTCATTATGCCACTCAAAATCTAATTTTGTACAAATATTATTTAATAATTGCCCATTTTTATGTCTTCCCTTCTTGATACTCTCATTTCTCTCGAACAAGAGGCCAAAACATCAATCCAAAAATTTACAAACGAAAAAGAACTGTTTGCTTATAAGGCAACCCTCTTTTGAAAAAATGGATGACTGACTGAAATTCTCAAATGACTCAAAGATGCCAGTCCAGAAGAAAAAAAAGAAATTGGGAAAAAAGCCAATACTATTCGAGATACGCTCACAAAAGCATTTGAAGAAAAAAGAGAATCTCTCAAAGATGCAAAAATCGAAGAACAAATCAAAAAAGAGTGGCAGGATGTAACAGAGCCACTCCAAAAAAAACAATGAACACTCCACCCTCTTACTCAAAGCCAAAAACAGATAGAAGAGATTTTTACTCGTATGGGATTTTCTGTCTACGATAGTATGGAAATCACAAGTGAGTATCTCAATTTTGATGCCGTCAACATACAAAAAAATCATCCCGCTCGTGATATGCAGGATACCTTTTGGCTTGAATGAGAGTGTAATGTTCTGGCAACACAAACATCTTGTATGCAGAACTTAATTTTAAAACACAAAGAAGCCCCTATCCGTGCTATCATACCAGGACGAGTCTTCCGAAATGAAGATATCGATGCAACACACGAAAATACTTTTTATCAAATTGAAGGTGTTGTCGTGGACAAGCATATAAACATTGGAAATCTTAAATTCACCATAGAGACTATGCTCTCTGAAATTTTTGAAAAAGAGGTATCAATCCGTATGAGACCTGGATACTTCCCTTTCGTTGAACCAGGAGTAGAAATTGACTTTTCATGCCCATTTTGCGTAGATACAAGCTCATGTAAGGTATGTAAAGGCTCTGGATGGATAGAATTCATGTGAGCTGGACTTATGCATCCAAATGTCATACGAGAATGAGGATTTGACCCAGAAGTATATACTGGTTTTGCCTTTTGATTCGGACTCAACCGACTCGTAATGATTCAACATGGTATTCCAGACATGCGCTATTTTATGAATCCAGATATTCGATTTTTACAACAATTTTAAAAAACAAGAGCTTTCTTCCAAGAAATGTACAGTTATTAAACCATAACTGTACATTTTTGGTATATACCCTCTTTTACTTTAGAAATAAGAATTAAAAATAAAAGTAATTTTTTTGTATGAATTTTACCTTCTTTACAAGAAAAGAATACAACTTTTTGGAAAAAAGTACAAATAATATACATTTTTTGTATTTTTTATTTGGAAAAAACAAGAAAATCTGCTATAATGGAAAGAAGAATATAATAAATTAATTTTTTTCCTATGAAAACAAATCCATATACTGAATCCATTGCTGCATTTACAGAGCTTTTTCTCACTGACGAAAACCAGTATCTCTGTATCTATTGAGGTGATGACACCATTCGAAGTAAATTTTTAAATCTTCTTATCAAGAATAATGCTTTCGATAAATATGATCCTTTATTTATTGATTTGAAACAAGATAATCTAGAAGATTTTTTACAAAAAGATACTGACAAGTATGATCTTGTTATTATTGACAACCATATTCTCCAGGATTTAGAAGAAATACGGACAATTATTCAATCATATTTGCCCGATATCAAGGTGGTGCTTACAGCAGAAAAAGATGTCACAGTACTTGAGGATACAAGTTACTTTGAACTCAAAAAACTCACTTTCCGTGAATATCTCATGAGTAAAGATATTGAGATTTCCATTCCAAAAGTGCTCCAGTGAAAGTATGATATAGATGAGCTCAATGCACTCAAAGATGGGTATATCCTCTCAGAAAGTTCAAGTGATTTTTCAAGCTTTGAAAAAATACGAGCAGATATTGAATGAAAATTGTACAAAAAAGATAAACTTGTCTTTGATGAGTATCTCCAAATCATGGCAAATCAGGTAGGAAAACTCTACAAAGAAAATGAAATTGCAAAGATAATGGGAGTTTCGAGACGAAAAGTCAAGAAATATACTGATATTCTCTTGGAACATAATGTTATCGAAGAAGTGTTTCCTTTTATCGAAAATCCAGATGTTGAACTCTCTCGACATACAAAATATTTTTTTCAAGACCTTTCATATCTACATGCCATCTTGGGAAACTCTTATTACAAAGGACTCAATAAATCGGCTGTCTTGGAGAATTTTATTTATCTTGAACTTCTCCAGAAACTCGGAGAAACTCACGCTCTCTATTTCTGGCGAAAAAAATCTGGAACCCAGATACAATTTGTCCTCGTCAATAACAAAAATAATGCACTGACTCCAATAGAAATCCATACAGGGTCAAGTACTAGCATTTCGAAAGCAATGCGAAGTTTCTACACACTCTACAGTCAAAAAATAGAACACGGTATGCTCCTCAATGAGAAAATTGCCAAAACAACTCAATTTGAGGAAAGTTCATTTTTGATTTTACCACATATCACCATATAAAAACTTTACAAAACACAAAAAATAAATACGATAGAACTCGTATTTATTTTTTTATTTTCACAGTATGAAACTCGTCGTCATGGCAGCTGGAAAAGGCTCTCGAATGTACCCACTTTCACAGACAGTTCCAAAACCACTTCTCAAAGTCGCTGGAAAAACCCTTGTCGAGCACAATATTGATCCTATCTACACTCATTTTGATGAAATTATTTTCATCGTGAAATACAAACACGAAATGTTTCGGGAATATTTTGGAAATATCTGGAATGACGAGGTGCCAATCAAATATATTATACAAGAAACTGCACCATGAACTGGTTGAGCAATTTTAGCACTCAAAGGTCATATTTCTGGAGAGTTTGTCGTCATTTCTGGAGACGATCTCTATGATAGCGAGGATATTCTCAGACTTTCAAAGAATAATTGATATGCCACTCTCTGTAAACCTGTCAAAAATCCTGAAGAATATGGAATTTTTTATACCGATGAAAACGGGAAAGCAAAAGGAATTGTCGAAAAACCAACTGATACAAAATATGGAAATCTTGCCAGTATATGAAGTCATAAATTTGACGATGCCATCTTCGAAGAACTCGAACAAATTCCCCTCTCACCACGATGAGAACTCGAAATCACTGATCTTATTGACATATACATACAACAAGGAAAATATCATGTTATTACAGCAGAAGGGAGATGGATTCCAGCTGGATATCCTTGGAATCTCCTTGATATTTGCGGGGAGATTGTTTGAAACTTTGAAAATACCATTGACAGGTGAGCAGATATTGAGCCAAATGTGTACATGCATGGAGATGTTTACCTCGATGAAGGAGTCATTCTCAAATCTGGAACCTATATAGAATGAAATGTGTATATTGGAAAAAATAGTGTTATCGGACCAAATGTATCTATCCGAGGCAATACTTCTATTTGAAAAAATTGCCTAATTCGACAAGGAAATGAAATAAAAAATAGTGTTATCAGTGATAATACTAACATTTCTCATCTCTGTTACGTATGAGACTCAGTTCTTTGAAATCATGTCAAGATTTGAGGAGGGACCAAAACAGCAAATTGGAGGCATGATGATGCTCATATCAAAGTCAAAGTTAAAGGAGAACTTATCGATACAGGACGACGAAAAATGGGAGCCATTATTGGAGACAATACACATACTGGAATCAACACCAGCATTTATCCAGGACGAATACTTCCAAATGACAGCACTACCCTACCCTGAGAAAACGTGCAAAAATAGTTCAATAACTGTACGAAATTTACTTTTTTCCTTTCGAGATTTTTCCAGAGTTTTATCTTTGAGATATGTCGATCCGCTTTTACGAGATTTCCCCTTGAAATTTCGGATTTTTTTGTATAATAAAAGCGTTCTTTATCTTTAATTTTTTTAAAAAAATATGCAAATTACAAGTAATGAAATTAGACAAAAATTCCTAGATTTTATGGAAACAAAAGGTCATAAAATAATCCCTTCTGCTCCTTTAGTTCCTGAAAATGACCCAACAGTTTTATTTAATACTGCATGAATGCAACCACTTGTTCCTTATCTGATGTGAGAAAAACATCCACTTGGGAAAAAACTGGCAAATTCTCAAAAATGTATTAGAACAAATGATATAGAAGAAGTTTGAGATGATAGTCATCTGACATTTTTTGAAATGCTTTGAAATTGGAGTTTGGGAGATTATTTTAAGGAAGAATCAATTGATTATTCTTGGGAGTTTTTAACTTCTAAAGATTGGCTTGGACTTGACCCAAAAATGCTTGCTGTAACTGTATTTGAATGAGATGAAGATGCTCCAAGAGATGAAGAGTCAGCTCTTATTTGGAAAAAAATTTGAGTTCCAGAAAATAGGATTTCATACCTACCAAAAGCTGAAAACTGGTGGGCTGCTTGAGATACAGGTCCTTGTGGA
>PDWI01007186.1_pt1 | contig 13656 bp, 11 predicted proteins | sample 1430891 | NCBI WGS metagenome assembly PDWI01 (sample SAMN01162508, study PRJNA174530) | Oral metagenome, whole genome shotgun sequencing project. | biome: Marine environment; feature: Marine mammal; material: Swab sample of the gingival sulcus; isolation source: swab sample of gingival sulcus...
TCGGTAATCGGAATATTCTATTGCTTTGGCAAATTCACGAGAATTCCAATATTCATTACCTTGATTATCAATATGTTTTATTTGTTCAAATATTGATTTGTTCGATTTTATTATTTCCTCCGACATGATTTCAATTATTATATGAAAACGCTAAAATTACTTAACTCTGCAAAGTTATATAAGATATTTCAAAAATTAAAAAATAAGCAACTAAAAAAATAACAAAAGTTTTACATGAGTTTATCAAAAACCACCCTAAAACCGACATTAATTTTGTTGGCAGTGGGATTTATTGCGTTTCTATTTGCATAATGCAATGTATTTTTCTTGTCAGTCCACGAACCACCTCTAATAATTTTATAATCAGAATTTTGTCTATTATTAGGATTATTTTTAGCACGCGTTTTATAGTAGTTTTTTGAATAAAAATCAGAACACCATTCCCAGAGGTTGCCGTATATGTCGAATAAGCCCAAAGCATTGGCTTTTTTACCTCCCGACTCCTGCCATTTTTGATTTGAATTATCCTTAAACCAAGCATAATCGGCAATTTGTTTGAGTATAAGTTTTAAATTTTTACTTTTTTTCAACTTTCCGCCTTTTGCAGCATATTCCCACTCGGCTTCGGTGGGCAACCTCCCTCCTACCCAATCGCAATAAGCCTTTGCACCATACCAATTTACATAGTTTACCGGATAATTTTCGTAGCCCTTTTCTACATAAAATTTGCCGTTTTTTTCGTAAATTCTACATTTCAAATTTTCCCATTTTCCACTTAAATTAATCCAAGGAAAATGATTTTCAAATTGATTTCCTTTTACATTCAAAAAAGCAGCATATTCTTTGTTGGAAACCTCATATTTTCCCATGTAAAAGCTCTTTATCCGTATTCGGCGCGCAGGACGCTGGTCAATCTCCCCTTTCCTACTGCCAAGCCTCATTATTCCACCCTCAACAAATATTAAATTATCTTGCGCTGATATTTTAATATCAAAATTTAGAAATAAAAATATGGCAAAAATGAAAATACATGTCGAAAATATACATTTTTTACAATACATAACTCTCTGTTTAATTGTGAATTAGAATAAAACCCCAAAGATTTAGACAATCTTTGGGGTTTTATTAAAAAAAATAATTTTGATTAATACATTCAGTAGTTTTTAATTAAGAGTTAAGAACAGAAAAACCCTCACCGTAGGTAATGAAAAATTAAGAATGACTATTAGTTATGCTTTTTTGAGGTAAAAAAATAAAATTAACAGCAACAAATACAAGGACATAGAAAAAAAACAAGCAAACTTTACAGTTTAAAAATAATTAGCTACGGTGAAGAAAGCTTGTTTTTTCATTTTTCATTCTTAATTTTTAACTCTTAATTCACATGAGGCATGGTCGTTAGCATCAAACGTTGCTCGGCTCGCGATATTTTTGTTTTTTTCACACGTTTAAAACCTCGTGTTTTTTCTACAATAGTACCCAAATTTTCGGTTATAAAATTATATCCGTATTGTTCTTTTGTAAGCAATGGGTCGAATTTTTCTGTTTGCGCATTCACTTGCATCACCTCAATGCCATAAGGCTCAGAACACACAAATTCGTCAGGTATTTGATATAATTTATTTACTTTATCGGTTCCAATGTAGTAATTATCAAGCAGTAACACACTTGAACTATCAGCCATGTGATAAACACAACGGACGTAGCATTCTTTGTTTACTCTGATATATATTTTCAAAGTGTCATTTTCTGAATATAGCAGATTATCCTGACCTTTATTTGTCCACACTTCAAGTTTTAAATCGCCACCAACAATTTCGTTTTTGCTGAAAATTTTATTTTGAGTGCTGGCAAGTATAAAATTTTGAGGCAAAAAGTTAATGGAGTTATTTGTGCAATATTCTTTGCTTATTTTCGACTCAATACTTGCCACAACCTTAGCCGTTTTTAAATCGCGCACCACCACAATTATTTTCAAATTATCGCTTTCTGCCCAGTAAGTGCCCGTGATTATGTATTTGTAAGATTTGGGAGTTTTGCCCATTGCAACATCATTATTTACCAATTCAAGGTTCGGATTGTTTGCCAATTGACGCTCTAATTCGCTATACAAACGTTTTGCAAACGGACTTCCCATTTTTGTATCCTGATAAGTGAAGCTACTTAAACTTATAGTTCCCTTTAAATCAGGATTTTGAGTTTTCAAACCATTAGCAATGAAATAAGCAAGGTCGGAAATATTACTATTCACCGAGTTTTGCAAAGAACTGATGCTTTTATCAATTTTTGATTTTAAATTCAGGGTTTCTTTCGTTTGTAAAGAGTTTTCATCTCTCACATTTAGGGCTGCCATTATTGATTGTGCTTCCTCTATTTCTCTGAAAATAGGCATACATTCCAATAATTTGGGCAACGCTTTTTGTGCTTGTCCCGATGCTTTTGAACTTTCGGCTAATTGGTGAATTTGCGATATTTTTTGCAGTTCAGTGGATATTTTCTTTTTGTAATAACTAATCAAGTCAGAAATTTTCACATAAACAAAAGCAAAAGCCGTTTTCTTCTTTTTATTGTAGAAAGTCTCTGATTTTAAACCGGCTAACTGAACATTGGAACACGAAACACTCGAATGCTTAATGTATTCAACAGTTTCCACGCTTTCGCCGGTGTTTTTGTTTTCCACACCGCTAACCGTAAAACTTTTTATCGACACTCGTATTGATTCCGATAATGTTTTTTTTGCATTATCCTTGCATTTTTCCAACAAATCAATGGTACTTTCTTCGTTGTAATTAATTTCGGAACTAAAACCTCGCAGGTAGCTATCCTCAGGATACATGGCTTCCCTGTTTTCATATTTTGTCCACTTCGGGACCCGCTGCGCCATTGTTTCTATCGTAAATACAACAAAAACTAAAATTAATAAAGTGTGTTTCATTTTTTTTGAATTGAGAATTGAGAATTGAGAATTGAGAATTTAAAGGAAAAATCAAAATTTACTTTTAACTTTTACTTTTTAACTTTTACTTTTTAACTTTTTAACTTTTCTTATTACTTGCTTTAAATAAAGTTTCTTTTTCTTCTTTTGTTAAACTGTCGTAACCACTTTGGGATATTTTATCTAATATTTTGTCAATAATTTCCTGATTTACATACTTTTGGCGATTATATTCATGGTCGGTTTGTTGGCGTGTTGTTTCGTTAACTTCTGTAAAATCAACATATTCATCACGGTATTTGCTCGAAGTTACTCGCATTTTTGGTCGCTTTTTAAATATTCCGAAAATATAATCCATAAAATAAGCAAATTTTTTAGTAATATCATTACCTTTTTTTAATTGAATTGCAAAAACATAACCAAATATTGCTCCTCCTAAGTGGGCAATATGTCCGCCGGCATTGGTGCCCGAAATGCTCAATAAATCAATTACAATAATTACTAATGCTAAATATTTCAGCTTTACTCGCCCAATGAAAAGCAGCCCAATGGAATAATCTGGAACGTAGGCGCAAACCGCTATCACAATGGCATAAACCGATGCCGAAGCTCCAAGAGCAACCGAAAAATATACCAAATGAGAAAAAGCAGGTATTAAATTAAACCCAACGATATAAAGAAATGCACCACTTAAACCACCTAATATATAGACACTTAACATTCGTCTTGACTCAACAAATTGCATAAACAACTCGCCAAACCAAAACAACCACAACATATTGAAAAGTATGTGGAAAAGGTCGTAGTGCAAAAACATGTAGGTAATCAAAGTCCAAGGGCGAAACAACAAAGTGTGTACATCTGCCGGCACTGCCAACCACTGTTCGGTGTTGAATTTCGTATTTGCCAAAAAAGCCACCAAATTTATAACACCAACCAATACGAACACAGAAACATTTATAAAAATTAATTTATAAAGTACGCTTCCATTACGAAATTTTATTTTTATATCATCAATTATATCCATTGTTTGTCTCTATCTTGTTTTTGCCACAATTTTATTAAAATAAATCCGAATATCATTCCTCCCAAGTGTGCAAAATGTGCAATATTATCGCCTTGCGATGCTGCAACTCCGGCTCCTAATTCAATTAAGCCATAGCCTAAAACCAACCATTTTGCCTTGATGGGAATGGCAAAATATAAATAAATAATAGCATTAGGAAATAGCATTCCGAAAGCCATCAAAATACCAAAAACCGATCCTGATGCGCCCACAGTGGGCATGTTGTAGGTGCTGTATAATGTGTATAAATCTGACTCGGACACAAACGCCAAAAGTCCGGTGTTGTATTTGCCCGAAGCAATTATTTCCTGTATCATATCAGCCGTTACACCTGCCTCTTGCAATTGACTGACAACCATTGATACCTCAAAATATTGCACCATTTGATGCAAACAAATTGCACCTATTCCTGTTACGAAATAATAAATCAAAAAACGCTTAGCTCCCCAAACATTTTCTATTGAATTGCCAAATATCCAAAGCGCAAACATATTGAAAAACAAATGTTCAAAATTGGCATGAAGAAACATGTAGGAAATAAACTGTATTGGCATAAATTTCTCAGAACCAATATAATACATTCCCAGCAACGCATTCAAATCCATGTCGAAAGCATTGCGCAAAGCCAAAATAGCCAGAAAAAACAGACCATTTATAATTAAAAGATTTTTTACTATTGTTGGAAGAATATTAAATCCACCCGGTCTTATTTGCATAATATTTTTGTTTATAAAAAAAATTACAATAAAGTGTTAAGAATGAAGAATGAAAAATGAAGAATTAAGAATGAAAAAAGCAAGCTCTCTTCATCATAGCTAATTATTTTGTTTTCTTTCCTAAATCTTTGTATTTTTTCTTGTCATTTTGAGTAAACCTATTTCAGGACAAAACGCCAGACATAACATTCTTAATTTTTAATTCTTAATTCTTCATTAATTATTCCATGTTTGGGAACATAATATTGCGTTGTTCATCTATTGCTATAACTTTTTTAACTGTTGGAATTTTGGTTTTTATTGAATATTCAATACCTGTTTTAAAAGTGTGCATACGCATAGGACAAGTTCCGCAAGCTCCAACCAACTGTATTGTAACTTCCTCATCATCACTTAGTTCAATAAACGATACATCGCCACCATCTGATTGCAAATATGGGCGAATGTCGTTTAAAATTTCTTCAACTCGTTTTTCGATTTCTGCTCTTTCCATTGTGTTTTATTGTTTGATTATGTTGTTAATAAATAAAAAATGTATAGAGATAAAACTGAATTTACCTCCATACTTTAACAATTTACATTTTTGAATTAAGCACTTCCGTAACCTTATAAATATTGCTTATTGTCATACTTTTGGCTATTAGCCTTTCGCCTTTGGTTTTCGTAAAAAAAAACCAAAAACTAACGGCTAAAAGCCAAATTGATTACATTTTTATTGTTTACGAAGTGCTGCAAGATGCTTCATCATTGAGTTTTACCTTTTCGGTAGGTTTCAATGTTCGGTTTCTCTCTTCAACTTTTTCAGCCACATTTTCGGCTAAATCTCTGAATGCCTGACCTGTTGCCGTATCTTCAAGCGCACTCGGTGTGCCAAAATCGCCATTTTGTCTGATTGATTCCTTAATCGGTATTTGCCCCAAAAGATTAAGATTTAACTCATCGGATAGATTTTTGCAACCATCTTTGCCAAAAATATAATATTTCTTGTCGGGCAATTCATCGGGAGTAAACCACGACATATTTTCTATTAAACCTAAAATAGGAACATTAATATCTTGTTGTTTAAACATATTTATTCCTTTTCGGGCATCAGCCAAAGCCACATCTTGCGGAGTGCTCACGATAATTGCACCGGTTACGGGAACTGTCTGAACCATAGTAAGATGAATATCGCCTGTGCCGGGTGGTAAATCTATAACCAAGTAATCAAGTTCGCCCCAATCGCTGTCGTTTATCAGTTGCTGCAAGAAATTTGTTGCCATTGCTCCGCGCCAAATCAGCGCATCATCGGGCTTTACAAAAAAGCCTATCGACAACATTTTCACACCATACCTTTCCAGCGGAACTATCAAATCGCGATTGTTTACGCGCACTACGCTTGGGTGCATATCCTCAGCTCCAAACATTTTAGGAATTGACGGACCATAGACATCTGCATCAATTAGACCAACTTTTGAGCCTAATTTAGCCAAAGCTACTGCCAAATTGACAGAAACCGTAGATTTGCCCACACCGCCTTTGCCCGATGCCACTGCTATTATGTTTTTCACTTTTGGCAATACTTCTTTTTGGTCATCTTCGGCTCGTCCATCGGTTACTTTTGAACTTATATTCACCTCAATATCAACATTTTCGCCCACTAATTCTCTTACTGTTTTTTCGCAGGCTCTTTTTATCGACTTCTTAAAAGGACTATTAAAAACAGGCAATAAAACAGAAAAACTAATTTCATTTTCTTCAATTTTAATATTCTCTACCATGTTTAAATGCACAATATCCGCATTGCCATCAGGATAGCGCACTTTTCTTAAACATTCTAAAATTTGTTCTTTAGTATAATTCATTTGTTTCTAACTTAATGATATGTTAGTATGATAATATATTAATGTATTAATAATTCGTCAAGACTCGTTCAATTAATTTGGTCTCTTGTTTTAATATTTATTATTTTTTTAATAAGTATTCAACAGCCGTCTATCACTCTAAGCCATCGGCTTTTAGAGCAAATATACGCGAAAATTGAATCACAAATATAAAATCTTTTTTTTGATATTCAAGTTTTTTTTTACTATTAATGTCCAAATTACGTATTTTTTTATAATTTTGTAAACCCAAATTTCCTATTTTTGTTAACTATAAATAAAAAAATTTAAAAATTTAGACAATAAATATACTTTATTTGCAACATTATGTGTTTATAATATATAACAATTTTCAAAGTATATGACACCAAGATTGACTTGGAGTTATCAAAATGGAAATAAGTTCGTATTTCTAATTTAAGATATAGAACTCATTTAATCTTTTTCTATTTCTGAAAAAATGGCAAAAATTTGTTCACATTTCGTTACTTTTTTGCACGTAGCACCACCCGTGCGCAGCAAAAAGTGCCTTATATGAATGAATTTTTGCTCATTTTTGGTTAAGAACAAAAAGTTTAAATGAGTTCATTAAAAAAAAAGCGTTAATGGTTAAATTTTATAAAAAATGAAGCATCTTTTTAAACTTATTGTATTAAACTTTACTTTTATTTTATTTTTAAATAATATTTCGGCACAAGTAACCGTAGGATTTCAGGGAGGTTTAAATATTTCTACCATAAATGGTCATAAACAATACAAGGACAATTCTCCTCGATTTGGAGGAGCAGCTTTCCTGTTGCTTGATATTCCAATAGACTATTTGGGTTTTATGTCGATAGAAACGGGGTTAGGAATTTCGCAAACAGGAATGAAACACGAAACATTTAGCGAAGATTTAGCAAGGTCAAAAAGGGTGAAAATTAAAAATATATTAGATTACGTGGTTTTGCCCCTGTATTTGAAAGAAAATTTCTCGTCAGTTTACACAAAATTCGGTATTTATGCCGGATATTTGCTTAATGCTCAATCGAAATTAACAATAATAAAAGCAGAAAAAGGTGTAGAATTGGCTCCTGTGGATTCAGAAGACCCCGATTTTAAAAGTAGAGCAAAGGCATTTGACTACGGTATTTCGTTTGGTTTTGGTTTTGTGAAAAATCTTAAAAGTAAGCAGTTTAAACGTAGAGGTGGCAGAAGAGTGTTGCCCACCGTGAAATTAGATTTTAAATATAATATAGGAATGGCACAACTCGCGGCCCAAAAAGGCACTAATCTAAACCTTAAAAATAGGGTGTTTATGGTTGGTATTACTTTCTCTTCTGTGTCAAACCGTTAGAGTTTTAAAGATAATACTTCGTTTTTCGCATAATCAATTAATAATCAAGACTTCCATCACCCAATATCTTGATTATCAGCGAAATAATTATCAATTGCTCATTACTAATTGCTAATTGAACGAAGTATTGATTAAAAATCAAAAATAAAAGTTGCCACACCTCATATAACACTGATTATTAAATTGTTATAAAAATATATTTTGATTTTTAGTTAAATATTTGTATCTTGCGCTGCAATTTTTAATGTATAATATATTGGTTTAGTTATGCAAAATCTAAAAAACTTTATAACAATTATTTTCTTATTGCTTGCCAATTTTGCATATTCGCAATATGCAGTGGGCTTTAAAGTAGGTGGCGGAACAAGCAATGGATTAGGCGAAGATTTCCCAAGCACAAACAAGTCGAAATATGGCATCGACTTGGCTTTATTCTACGAGTATGAATTAAACCCAAGCATCAGCGTGGCAACAGAATTAAATTTCAACCAAAAAGGATGCGAGTACGAATTTATACCTATCAGAACCACACATGTTTTTGTTGATTTCAGAAATAATTATTTAAGTATTCCGATACTTGTAAAAATGTATTTTGGTCAAAATGCTGATTTTTACTTGTATGGAGGCGTTTCCTACGATAAAGTTATTCAAAGCAAACTGTCTCATCATGCGAATGATGGCGATTTTAAAGTAGAATCGTCAATTTACTGCAAACATGAGCTGCAAGATGAAGACGCATCGCTCAATTTGGGTTTTGGTTTACACAGAAAAAATATATTTTTAGATTTTAAATGCCAAATTGGTCTTACTAATGTTTACGAGGGCAAAGATGCCCCGACAGTTCGCAATAGGTATTTTGGATTTACGCTGGGTTATATATTATTGAAAAAGAAGGTGTCGCGGTGTATAACACCTTAGAAATTAAGAATGAAGAATGAAAAATTAAAAATTACAATTTCATTTGTTTATATCTTGTAAATTTTAGGTTTTATGCTTTTTTTTAACCGCAAAGAACGCTAAGTTCGTAAAGTTCACGCAAAATTTCAAAAACTAAATTTTCTGAAAACTCTTAACTTACAATCTTATCCATGCGCGAGGAATTGTTGCATTTTGCATATAAATATAAGTTATACGAAAATGCCATATTTTTTAATACGGAACATGCCGAAATTATAAATATTGGTACTCAAAATTTCGATTCAGGTCCCGATTTTATTGGCGCAAAATTGAAAACCCAAGAAGCCGTTTGGGCTGGAAATATTGAAATTCACACCAAATCATCGGATTGGAATTTACACAAACACCACACCGACAAAGCATATAATAATGTTATTTTGCATGTTGTAAATAAGCACGATTGCGATGTTTATACCGAAAATGGCAGATTATTGCCTGTTTTGCAAATTGATGTAGCAAGCCAAATTGAGACAATATACGATAATTTCATGGCTAATGATAATGGTATTTCATGCAAAGATTATGTAAATCTGGTTGATGATTTTAAATTAAACATGTGGCTGAGCCAAGTTTTGGTGCAGCGGCTTTCGGCAAAAGTTGATGATATTAAACGCTTGCTTTCGTTTAATGTAAATAATTGGGAATTAGTATTATATCAATCATTAGCAAAAGGTTTTGGTTTGAAAATAAATGCCGAACCTTTTGAGAAATTGGCAAAATCAGTGCCGCTAACTATTATTGCCAAACATAGAAACGCCTTTCAAATAGAAGCTCTTTTTATGGGACAGGCAGGTTTTTTGACTGATGATTTAATCGAAGATGAATATTTTTTAGAACTTCAAAAAGAATATAATTTTTTGCGCAATAAGTTTGATTTGTGTCCGATGGAAAAGCACGAGTGGAAATTTTTGCGTCTTCGTCCGTATAATTTTCCAACTATCAGAATTTCGCAATTTGCTAATTTAATGAGTAAATACGAGTCGTTATTTTCAAAAATATTAGATGCCGAAAATATTAAGGATTTGCATAAAATTTTCAACATAAAAGCATCTGAATATTGGAATACACATTATATTTTTGGCAAAAAAGCTAAAAATAGAGTGAAAATAATGGGTAGCCGGTCTGTTGATTTAATAATGATAAACGCATTAATACCTTGTTTGTTTGCCTACGGACAATATTCTGATAATGAAGACATTAAAGAAAAAGCAATGGGCTTTTTAGAAGATATTAAACCCGAAAAAAACAAAATTATATCGGAATGGAATAGTTTGGGAATAAATGCAAAATCAAGTTTTTACACTCAGGCTCTACTTGAACAAAAAAAATCGTATTGCGACAAAATTAGATGTTTAAAATGTGGAATTGGTGTTGAAATTTTGAAACAAAACACGGAAGTGAGTTAAACTTTTTTTGAATAATTAACAGACCTTATTGCTTTGAATTTAAAATTTTTAAGCCTTTTGACTTTAGCCATTAGCTTTTAAGTCTTTTTATAGTTAAATTATCTTGCCGAAGGCAAAAAAAGCTAAAAACAAAAGGCTAATAGCCAAAAGCACTTATAAAATGTAAAAAAACATGACAAAAGTTAGAAAAAAGTTTAAATGAGTTCATGACTGAATAAAAAAAAAATAATAAAATTGAAAAAGTTAGACAAAAGTCGGTTATCTTACCTTTATATTAGCTCCATTGCAATGGTTTTTACGGTGAGTGTGGGCGTTTCGGGTTTTATGTTTATCGAAAGCTACACGTTTGTTGAGGCATTGTATATGACTACTCTTACTATGTCCACAGTTGGATTTGAGGAAGTTAGGCAGCTCTCGCCCAACGGAATGATTTTCACATCGTTTTTGATAGTCGTTAGTTTTGGTATATTTGCATATTTTATAACAAGCTCTACTAAATTTGTATTAGATGGCGAATTTCGTCAATATTTGAAAGAAAGAAAAATGAATAGACGTTTAAAGAAATTAAAAAATCATGTAATCGTATGCGGATTTGGCAGAAATGGTCGTCAGGCGGTAAAAGAACTGCTGTTGCACGACGAAACTGTGGTGGTAATCGACAAGTTTAACAATGCTTTTGACGACGATTTGGCGAGTAAAATTGTCGGGAAAAAAAAGCTGTTTTTAATTACGGGCGATGCCGTTATCGAAGAAGTTTTGATAAAATCGAAAATCGAAAAAGCTAAGGCTCTTATTACAACATTGCCAAGCGATGCCGACAACTTGTTCATAGTACTTACTTCCAGAGAATTAAACAAAGAAATGTCGATAATTAGCAGGGCATCAGAAGACCATTCTGATATAAAACTGAAACGTGCAGGAGCTACAAGCGTGATAATGCCCGACAAGGTGGGCGGTTTGCGCATGGCAAAACTTGTATCGCAACCCGATATTGTTGAATTTTTAGATTCTATACTGATTACCAGCGATGTAGAAGAGAGTTTAGTGGAAATAAATTGCACCGATATATCGCCAAAAATGCAAAATAAAACCTTAGCTCAATTGAAAATTCGCTTAATTTCGGGCGCAAATTTAATAGGTATTAAGCGTGGTAATAATCAGTTTGAATATAACCCATCGGCTAATTTTGTGTTGCGCTCCGACGATAAAATTTTTGTAATAGGAAATCCTGAACAAATAAAAAAACTTAAACGATTACTTCACGGTGAATTGTAAAAATATAGTATTGCATAATAGTAGCCATGTATGGAAAATGGCAGCAATTATAACAAAATTATAGGTCATAAGCCTTGTTAGATAAAAAAACTAACAGGTCTGGCAATACTCCATTACATTTTTGTAATTGACTGATAATTAGTATTTTTAGAAACGGACTTTCCATCATGCAATATCCTTATTACCAGCAAGAGAATTGCTAATTTAACGAAGTATCGGTCTTGCTAACATAAAATAAAATTAATCAAAAATTAAAAAAATATGAAAATTTCAAAAAACAACATTTATTTAAAAATAATAGCAATAATAATTATTGGTCTGCTTTTGTTAATCCCCAAAGAGATGATTGAGGAGCTGATAGAGCATCGAAATTCAACACAAAACGCAGCTATCGAAGAAGTTAGCTCGAAATGGGGAGGCAGTCAAACTATATCCGGTCCGTTCATTACCATTCCATATAATATCTACGTTAAGGAATTTTCGCAAAAAGATTCTACCGAAAAAATTGTGGCTGTAAAACAACATCTGCACATATTGCCAACCGATTTGAAAATTTCAGGCAATATAAATCCCGAAAAACGAGAGCGCGGCATTTACGAAATAGTTGTTTACAATGCAACAATTAATATTTCCGGCTCTTTCAATAGCATAAATTTGAAGGAATTCGATATTAAGCCGGAACATGTACAAATGGATAAAGTAAAATTCGTGTTGGGAATAGACGATTTGAAGGGCATAGAAGAGCAAGTAAATTTGAATTGGAACGGACAAAATTCCCCATTTAATTCGGGTGTGCCGGTGTCGGATATTGTGTCGAGCGGAATAAATTCGTCGATAAAAATCAACACAACAGACAATACAAAATACGATTTCAGCCTGAGTTTGAAATTAAAAGGCAGTCAGCTATTATATTTTACGCCGGTGGGCAAAACTACCAATGTTGATATTTCGTCAAAATGGACAAATCCGAGTTTTAACGGCGAATTTTTGCCCGACAATCGGCAAGTAAACGATAGCGGTTTTGTGGCTCATTGGAACGTGTTGCATTTGAATAGAAATTATCCGCAATCGTGGGTGGGCGGCAGATACAATATAAATCATTCGTCCTTTGGCATCGACCTTTTGTTGCCTGTCGATAGTTATCAAAAGTCTTATAGGTCAATTAGATACGCTATTTTGTTTATTGGTTTCACATTCTTGACTTTTTTCTTTATCGAAGTGTTGAAAAGACGATTTATACACCCAATTCAATATCTTTTGGTAGGAATTGCCCTAATTGTATTCTACACCTTATTGCTTTCTATTTCCGAGCATTTGAAATACAATATTGCATTCATAATTTCGGCTGCCTCTACCCTATTGCTTATCGCCGGATATGTAAAAGCTATTTTAAAATCAGCTCAATTAACAATGTTACTGACCGGCATTATCGCCACTCTTTATACTTTTATTTTTGTCATTATTCAGCTGCAAGACTACGCATTACTCATCGGAAGCATTGGTGTATTTATTGTTCTTGCCCTTGTAATGTACTTTTCACGTAAAATTGATTGGTATAATTTGAATAATAAAGAAACTGAGTCGAAAAAGTTGGAAGAGGGAAAAATTGAAAAAAGTTAGAAGTGGAAAATTACAGAAAAATAACCGCAAAGTTTGCAAAAATTTAACAAAAAAATTGCAAACTTTGTGGTTTTTTGCGGTTCAATTCTGAATACGCATTAGCCACATCTTCTGCCCTCAAAGTATTAAAAATGAGGCACTTTAAAATCTTTTGGTTTAATAAACCATTCCAATTGCCCTATATTTTCCGAAAGGTTTGCCCAGCTGTCTATCGGCAAAACTATGGAGGCTACGGCAGCCGTAGGAAATGTCATTCTCATATCGTTTTTGATGAGCAATGATGTTAAATATTCCATAGTGGGATTGTGTGCAATCAGAAGAACAGTGTTGAAAGTGTCGTTTATTTCGTAAAGGTCATAGAATATTTTATGTTCGTTTGCCGAATAAAAATCAGGGCGCATTTGTATTTTTTGGTCGTAGCCAATGGCGCGGGCAAGCAATTGCGCAGTGGTGGCAGCTCGCTTGGCAGCCGAACAAATTATT
>PDWI01007189.1_pt1 | contig 13655 bp, 8 predicted proteins | sample 1430891 | NCBI WGS metagenome assembly PDWI01 (sample SAMN01162508, study PRJNA174530) | Oral metagenome, whole genome shotgun sequencing project. | biome: Marine environment; feature: Marine mammal; material: Swab sample of the gingival sulcus; isolation source: swab sample of gingival sulcus...
TTGGATATTGTTATTACCACATAGTTGTCATCTTCTACGCCGGTAACGATTTCAATCATACTGAATTCAATCTTTTTATACTTTCGGATTTTAGGTAATTTATAATTATTGATTTTTGTAATATTTATAAAAAAACATCACATTTTTCTTGTTCAACCTCATTTTTCTATCAATTAGAATTACGGGGTTGGACAAAAAAATTATTTGATTTGATGTTATTTGCTAAAAAAATACATAGTTTCACATCAAAACAACAGATTATCAAAATTAAGCATATTTAAGTTGAATATTGAATTTTAAACAAATGTTTTTTTATAATTTTGTATTAATTTTAGAGTGAAATTTTAATATTAACTATATTGTTTTCATATATTTATTTTGAAAAGGACTTTTATAATATTTCTTTGTCTTTCAATTCATATTTTTGCTACAATAGATGCAATTGCTCAAAATTTGGATTCGATAAGCCTCGACACAGTAAAAAATTTGTCGAATGCTAATTTTATTGTTAATGATACTCTAAAACCTCTTGGCGACAGTTTACTAACTGATAGTATCCCACTGATTGACAGCATTTTACCCAACGACACCTTAAATTTAGATACAATTATTCAAAATAAAAATGCCATTCCGAGTCCGATTGATTTTTCGTCGGAAGATTCGATGTATATTTCGGTGGTAAATAAGGAAATTATATTGTTTGGCAACGGGAAATTGGTTACCGAAGGTATGGAACTGGGCGCCGACAGCATTGGTATTGATATGGAAACCAAAGAGTTAGAGGCGCACGGCATGTACGATTCGTTAAATAATCTGCAAGGTATGCCTGCCTTTAAAGACGGCGACAAAGAGTACAATTCGGACTTTATGAAATATAATTTTGATACCAAAAAAGGGATTATTTATGACGTAATGACCCAAGAACAAGAGGGTTACTTGCACGGCAAAATTGTAAAAATTCACTCAAAGGACGAAATGCACATAAAAGGCGGCAAATATACAACCTGCAACCACCCAAATCCTCATTATTATATAGACTTGTCGAAGGCTAAATTGAAATCAAAAGATAAAATTATAACCGGTCCTTTCCACTTTGTGATTCAAGGCATACCAATACCGATTGGCGCTCCATTCGGCTTTTTTCCGCTATCTCGCACCAACACGTCAGGAATACATTTTCCAACGTATCGCGACGAAATAGATCTTGGTTTTGGCTTGGTTGGCATGGGATACTACTGGGCAATCAACGATTATGTGGACTTGGACGCCACTATCGACCTCTACTCGAAAGGTAGTTGGGGCGTGCATCTGCTATCGCGATTCAAAAAAAGATATAAGTTTACCGGAAACGCAAATATCAACTATTTTCACAAACGAACCGGCCCAAAAGAACTCGTAACAACGCAAATCGGAAATACTTACAGCATTCAACTTTCGTATCAACAAGACCGCAAAGCACGCCCAAATTCGTCTTTGTCGGCAAGTATAAATTACGTTTACGGAGATTATCGGCAGTTCAACTCCAATAATATCAACGATTTTGTAAACACAACCACCACATCGAGCGTGGCTTATCAAAAAAGTTTTGCCGGCACGCCTTTCCGAATGACCGCAACAATGAACATGACCGGAAATTTGTCGGATAGTACTATAAACCTGCGATTTCCGACCGTAAATTTTAATATGTCAAAGCAAACAATCGGGAGTTTGTTTATGAAAAATAAACCTAAAAAAGGTACTTGGTACGAAGAATTGGGGATTTCGTTTACCACTTCTCTCTCGAACAGCATATACACGCACGATACAATTTTGACAAATTTCGATCACATAGACAGCACTTTTCGCGCAATGAAGTCCGGTTTTAAATACAATGTTCCAATTCAGACCTCGTTCAGAGTGTTCAAATATCTTAACGTAACCCCCTCCTTGAATTATTCGGGAAAAATTTACCCGAACCGCATAGAACGCAAATTGAAAGTTACCGATTACGGCAATTCTATCGAAAATGACACAATTTGGGGCTTCAATCACGTGGGCGAATTTCGTACCAATCTGAATTTTAATACACGTTTGTACGGAATGCTAAACTTAAATTGGGGACGCTTGAAAAAAATCAGACACGTAATTTCGCCGTCTATGTCGCTGGGCTATAAACCCGATTTTTCGGAAGATGGCATACTCTGGGGCGATTATTACGACCAAGACCCGCTGGATTCGACAAGAATTTACTCTTATTATGAGAATTTTTTGTTCGGAACTGCCTCCAAAGACGAACAAAAGCTAATTTCGTTCTCGTTGGGTAATAATTTTGAGGCAAAAATGTTGAGCAAAGACACTACGCAAACCTACAAAAAAGTAAAATTGATAGATAATTTATCGTTTTCGCAGTCGTACAATTTCGCAAAGGATTCGTTGCGATTGAGCTACTTGACCGTCAGTGCTTCGATGCGCCCGATTCAAAATACCTCTATCAGTTTTAGTTCATCTTTTGACCCGTATGTGCTTAACGAAGAGGGAGTTAATATCAATAAATTGGAACTTACGGAAAACAAAAAAATTGGTCGTTTGACAAATGCAAACCTGACCTTAAATACAAGTTTTTCGGCAAAAGATTTTAATAAAAAGAAAGAAAAGAAAAGTTTGATAGATTGGCGTGCAAGTGTCAGTTATTCATTTAGATACAGTAAATTTTTTAACGTCCAAAAACAGGAGTTCGACATAAAAATAACCCAAAATGCAACCGTGAATTTCAACATCGCCCCCACTCCACAATGGAAGGTTGATGTGCGGACCGGTTACGATTTCAATAAATCCAAAATCACTTCGACAACGTTTCAACTCCACAGAGAATTGCACTGCTGGGAAATGAGTTTACAAGTAACACCGTTCGGACGAATGAAAAGTTATATGTTTAGAATAAATGTAAAATCATCAATGTTTGACGCACTACAACTAAAACGAGAACGTAGTTGGCACGACAATTTCTAACAACAACGCAAAATAATAAATTATAAATCAGCGTTATAAACAAACAGTATTAATCAATAAACTACAAAAAAATGGGAAGTAAATTTTTACAAATTACACTTTTGTGCTTTTTTAGTTTTTCTTTATTTGCACAAAAAAAAACGATTGAGATAGATGACATTTTTTTTAACAAAGATGAATCTATAAAAATGATTTTGATAAACAAAGATGTGCGCACCCTGAACTCGGAGTATCCAAATTTGAAAAATCAAATTCACGCAGAAAACGCCTACTACACATTTGCAGTACCGGTCGGTAAATTTGAAACCGGCAAAAAATATTCGGTAACGAATGCTTACGGAACGGCTTACGACCTGTATTTTACGCTGTTGCCGATAATCAATATCGACACAACAGCACAAATAGTTAATGAACCGAGAGTTTTTGCCAATTTTTCGTTGTGCGAAAACGACGGAACTATTGTTGAACACGGAATTGGTGTTGAATATCGTGGCGGTTCGACGCAGGCTTATCCGAAAAAATCATTGCGGATAGAATTTTGGAATGATGAAAATGGCGACGATACCGAAAATTTGGAATTGCTGGATATGCGTAGCGACGACGACTGGAATTTGCAGGCAATGTACAAAGAACCGCTCCGAATGCGAACCAAAATTTGTTTTGAATTATGGAACAAAATAGATACTTTGTACTACACAAACAACGAACCCGAAGCCATAAACGGAGTTAGACAGGAATTTGTAGAATTATTTGTAAGTAACGAATACAGAGGCGTTTACGCGCTTAGCGAACGCGTAGATAAAAAACAGTTGAAGTTGAAAAAATTGAAAAACGGTAAAATAAAAGGCGAGTTGTACAAAGGCAAAGAATGGGGGGGAGCAAACACATTTACGTCGTTGTCTCCTTACGACAACAGTAGTGATTTTTGGGGCGGTTTTAAATATATTTATCCCGATTCGATAAGCTGGGAAAATTTGTATAATTTCGTAGATTTTGTTATAAACTCCGATAGTTCAGAGTTTTACGGAAGTTACGCCGACCGTTTTAAAATTGAAAATGCGGTTGATTATTTCATATTTTTGAATCTTTTGCGCGCCCAAGATAACACCGGCAAAAATATATATGTTGCAAAATACAAAAAAGACGAACCATATTTTTATGTACCTTGGGATTTGGACGCAACGCTCGGAATTAACTGGTTGGGCGACAACGACAACATCACCAACGACATACAAACAAATGGTTTGTACGAAAGATTGGTGCGCGACACGGCTTTTACCAACAGACTTACGGCAAAATGGACATCGCTGAAAGAAACTGTAATTTTGACAGACAACATTGTTGCCATGTTCAATAAATATTATAATTATTTGGATACAAACGGCGTGTACGAGAGAGAGAGTAAGGCGTGGAGCGAAATAAATTTTGATTACGCAGAAAGCATAAACTACCTGACATCTTGGTTAAACAACCGAATTTCATATTTAGATTATGCTTTTAATAATCCAAATTCGTTGATAAATATTAAGGACATTGAAACAACTAACAAAATTTCTGTAAATATATATCCAAATCCGGCAAGCAGTTTTGTAAACGTAAAATTATTTGACAACAAAAACAAAATTAAAAATATTTCAATTTATAACACACTGGGAAACAACATATTAAACACTAACAAGACAAAAATAGATATTTCAATGCTAAAAAATGGTATATATTTTGTAATAATAGATTTAGAAAACAACAACAGATATACTGAAAAACTGTTAGTTCAAGATTAATTTATTACTGATTATATATTGTTTATAAAAAAAGCTGTTCCTTTCGGGACAGCTTTTTGATTTTTTATAAATAATTGAGGCTTGCAAGATGGCGTAAACCACTAATTATCAGGTAATTATGAAAATTGAAAAATAATATTTTCCAAAGATTGTAAGCATAATAGCACGAACGATATAACTCACGAATAATAAGGTTGTTACGCTAAAAACCCACGTCATTTCCACAAAATATTCCGACTTTAATACAAATAAAAAATATTAGGTTCAAATAATTTCAACTAAATATTAAAAATATTTTTCATTGTTTCGGGGCTTAGATAAGCAATAGCCGTAAAAACAAAGAATACAATATTAATAACAAGTATTAAAATTAACAAAAATTTAGTACCCGAAACTTTCGATTCAATTTTTTTATCCGTTTTCAAAATTTCGTTTTGCTTGTCGTTTTCTTTAATTTGCGTAACTATCTCCAAAATCTGCGACTTAGTTTCGTCGTTTACAATTTTTTGCGTATCCTGTTTTATTTCATTAACTTTTGTAGTTTGTTTGTCGTATTCGGCTTTTATTGTAGAAATTTCCTTGTCTATCTTGGACAATCTGTCCGGAAAATCAACCGATTTTAGATATTTTGAAAGTTCAGCTGTCGAAGTAGCCAACTCAACATATTTGCTCAAAACCTCTTGTTCCGATTTTAGTTTTTCCTTGTGGCTATCAATAGTTTGCGTGAGTTTAACTTTCAAATCGTTCATTTCTTGCCTAATCAATTTATTCTGTTCAGACTGTTTTTTCTCGGCATCGGCAATAAATTTATCCAAAAGCGCCACATTATTGTCGGTAGTTTTTTGAACAAAATCTCTAACTAACTGCGAATTTTTTTCGGTCAAATTTGAAAAATTCTCAAAAATCTGTTCCTCCAACTTTTGCCGTTCTTTGAAAGTTTCAAACAAATTTACCATTTTTTCCTGCGTATGTTTGTAAGTTTTGTTCATATACGAAGAAAAAAGACTTTCGATTTCTTCCAAATACTTTTGGTATGAGCTTTGCAGTTCTTTTGAGCTGTCAATCAATGAGTTACTAACATCGCCGGCTTTTGCAATTCTATCAACTACTCCGTTGAATTTGTTCAACTCTTCTTGCATTTTTAGTAGTTCGTGGTGTATTTCTTTTACCATTTTATATAACGTTAAGCAATGATTATTAATATTTTTTTATTTGTATTAAAGTATAATTTATGTTAATTTTAAATCTATTTTTTCATTAAAATATTTAATCCAATCCGAATGAATTTTCAAAGTCAGATACATTTCAATTTCTTCGGCTGCCTGCGGATTAAACTTAGACAACAATTCCAAAATCCAATTTAGTTTGTTATCGACCTCCGGCTTTTGTGTATTCAATCGATAAAAAGTAAGTCCTTGTGAAATATTTTTAAGCGCGATATTCAGCTCTTCTTGTTTTTTGTCAAACAAAATAGCGCCACATATCCCATTGACAACCAACAACATATAATTATCCGTATGAGTTTTCAACAACAATTCTGTTGAATGAAAAATATGATGTAAATCGTCAATCAGAAATTCGTTTTCTTCAAACATATCCACTACAAAAGTGAAACTTTTATCCAATCTTTCTTCAAAAAACAATATATTTTTCGCCGAAAAATAATTATTCAAAACCGATTTAATTTTATCCTCTTTTCCGGTATAATCTCGTATAATTTTATCAATATAGTTGTACGATTTTAGTTTTTTATCAACAATATTTTCAAAGTAGAATTTCTCATAAAAAATCACAGCTTTTTCCACAATCGAAGCGCCGTTTATTTTTGGCAACTGCTTGTAAATTTCATTAGCTTTGATATTTGTAAAAAAAGGAGAAATCGAATTGAACACATTATTAATAATAGTCGCATCTGATTTTTTGGAAATAGTTAGCGTAAAGTTCTGATTATTAAAATCTATAACAAAATCATTTAAAGCTCCAATTGAATACAATTTTTGGATAACGTACAAAGTATCAAAATAATTTCTAAAATTAAAATACATTTTTTTTACGTCAGCTATTGAATTTTTATGAATAATTTTATCCAATCCGATATAATTATACAACTTTTCAACAAAAATATCGCTCGTAGTACTATCTTCGTAAATATCTATAATTTCCTGCTCAACAATTTCCACATCTCTATCATCTTTCAATTTGGCAATCAATGAGTTTGGAGCGTTGTTATAAAATCCTACTTTAAGTGTTTTTTGCTCATTTTCTTGTAGGTTGTTCCACAAATTATTTAGCCCTTCGCTATCTTCAATTGGCTTACTTTCAGAGATTTTAGTAATTTCGTTGCCATTTTTTTCAAGTTTTCGCACTTCAAATTTCAAAAACGAAAGAATTTGTTTAGCCAAATCCAACTTAGAAGCCGAAGCCAAATTAAATATTTTATTAATCTCAAAATCTACATAACCCAATGCTTCCTCCTCATTATCATACACATACAATTTTATAGATTTTTCAAGCTCCTGACACTCAATTCGCACCCACAGGTCAAACGAATACCTAATCCGATACTCCAAAGTTTTAATCATCGAAATATTAGGATAATTTATTTTGTTCAGCAATTCCTGAATAATAAAATATTCCTTTTTAACACTTTTATTCTGTCTAACAAAAGCATTTCGGCGTTGCAAATCTTCGTCAAAAGAAGGTTCAACCCCTTGTTTTTCAACCAAATCACCAATTTCCGACAAACTACACTTAGATTTGAACAACGACAATTTTGAAACTCCGTAATTTACCTCACAATTCAGCTGCTCGCTGTTTTTGACAGCTCCAAGCGTTTGAATAAACCGCTCAACCGACGTTGGTATGCCTTGAAAATAAACATTTTTAGCAAAAATATTTCCGCTACCGGCAGCAAACGAAGCACTTAAAACATCAAGTTGTTTTGCGTTAAAATCTTTTAAATTATTAGAAGAATTAACCGACTTTAAGCTACTCGTAGTCAGAGCTTTATCACCAATAGAACCACAAAAAGATTTTACTTTCAACGTTTCGTTTTCAATTCTACTTTTTGTAATTTTAGGATTGTAACCAAAAATAACAGTTTCCGCCTCCAATTCCTTTTTTAAATTATCAGCCTTTGCCTGCTCCAAAACTTTTATGGTTTCGTCTTCGCTCGCACACTCGTAAGCCTCTATCTGCCTGAATTTCAAACTATAATCGTCAAAATTGCTATCAAATTTTAATACATTTTTTCTTCTAATATTAAATTTTTTCGTAACATCTATAACCACATCATAAGAAGCCGTTTGCGTCAAACAAACAAAACTTGGAATCTCTTGACCAAAAATTATCTCAAAATTATTTTTTATTGTACTGTAAAACGGCCTAAAATCGTACGACCACGCAGACGCACAGTGAGCTTCATCTACAATTATATGACTGATTTTCACACCATTAGCTACAGCCTCTTGAAGTGTTTCTCGATATTCAACAAGATGCAAACAGTCGGGCGTAATGAAATTGAAAACAGTTTGCCCTCTTTTAATTTTTTTCAGAGCCGAATATTTGTCAAAAATCTTGTTATTTGCCGAACTGAAATACGCCAAACTATCTATATTCAACTCATTCAAACTATGCAAATGTGTTTTTATAGACGACACCATCGGCGTTATAATTATAGAAATCCCCGGTTGCAACAAAGTCAAAAACTGATATAATTTCACCCTGTCCTCGGTTGCCGGCAAAACTCCAAGTATATTTCTATTGGCAAAGTTTTTTTCTAAAAATTCTAATTGAATTTCGCTTAATTCTGCTTTTTTTAATATATTTTTACAAAAATAATTCAAACAATCTGATAAAATTTCATTATTTTTATCAAATCTATAATTTATTTTTTCGGCAGTGATAAAATTTCTTTCAACTTCAACGTAATCAACCGACCGAACTTTTGCGTAAATATCAGCATTTGAGTTAATTTTTTCAAAATCAAAATTCGACCGCAAAAGCACCGAAATATCTATCAATAAATCAAATTTTTCATTAGGGTTAAAATCCTCCAACGGCTCTATTCGTCCTTGATACAACACATTTAACTCAGCGTTTTCAAACTCCGGCGTATAAAAAATAGACAACTCAATTTTGGGCAATTTTCGACCGGCACCTTCGAGTTCAAACAAATTATTGATAGTTTTCGTAAGGTCTTCTATTGCCAAAAAAGCAGCCGGCACATCGCGTTCAATTACGGCAATATCCCACTTTTCGGCTTTCAAATTCAAATGCCCCGAAAGGATATAAGAAATTATAACTTTTTGTATCCGCGCAACCGCCAACGGCGTCAAAGCTATTTGCATAGCGTCCAAACCGTAATCGGTGTTATAAAGCGGAGTTCGGTAGTTTTGGCGTAAATTATCAAAATAATCGTCGAAGGTGAAATTTATAATTTTTTGTTCATCTTCGCTAAAATTTTCATAATTAAATGATGATATTTTTGCATTAGATGCCCAATCCATTTTAGCAAGTGCCTCTTCCAACAATTCTTGCTGTTTGTAATCTTTTTCTATCTGCGCCGTTGGCGTTTCAAAATTTACCGACAAACCCTCCGTTCCGTTTATTTTATATGGTAATTCCACCGAAAAATCGAACTTAAACGGCTTATTATCAAACAGTTCTGCATTTTCGTCATTCCCGTTCAAGGTTGTTTCCGAATTTTTGTAAATATTGGATAATTTTCGGTCTTTTGTGAGTAGTTGCAGAAAAAACACACCAATATTTACCGGTACAAACTCATTTATGAAGTACTTTGAGAGTTTGTTGTTGTCGTACAGAAAACGGTTTATTTTTTCTTTTGTCAAACGCGGTTCAATTATGTGCAAAGCCCGCAATATTTCTTGATTTAGTTCATCATTTATGAAGCGATATTCAAAATTATTTTCGTTTGAAAATTTACTTGATTTAACAAAAGTTGTTGCAATTCTGTCTTCGATAAAAGTTGTAGGTGTCGTTGGCAAACCTCTGGAAATCAAATTATTAGCAACCACAACAACGGGGTCAGGATTATCAATTTTTACTTCTTTGTTCGATTCGAAATCAAAATACGATAAATACTCTAATAGTTTACCAATTGAGCTTTTTTTAGTATTTTCAGCTAATGTTTTTATAATTGGTTCTATGAAATATCCTGCTTGAAGTTTAGCCATTTTCTTTTAATTTAATCGGCAAATTGCTATGGTTATGTTTTGCTTTTTATTTATTTACAAAAATAATTGATTATAAGCAATAAAACAAATAATTTTTTGCCCTCAACCTTAAATTTTTAGTTAATTTTGCTAATTACTTGCCGTTGAGTGTTATATTTTTGTAACCTTAAATCTGCCCTTCAACGTTCGGGCATTAAAAACAATGCTCGCTTTTCGGGGTTTCCCACAACTAACGCTATGTCACAAATTTAAGACATAACTATCTAATTACTAATAACTTTTGTAGCTAAAAGTCGGTCGTAATTATTTGAAAAATCTCGCATATAAACGTAAATTAAATAATCATTTTCGGTTTCGTAAAAATTTCCGTCTATTCGTGTTATTTCGTTTTCATCTTTTAGTTTAAAAGTATAGTTGTAATATCCTTGTTTTAAGAACATTATAGTTTCGTACATTTGAGTATCTTTGTTGTATTCCATTTTAGCTTCGGGAGTTAAATTCCAATTTGTGAGTTCCCCAAAAACGTACACCTCGTTGTCGATATACGGTACTTGTTTTGGCAAATAAAAACGCACAAAAACATAGTCGGCGTCGGTATCCGGCTCCGAACCTAATTCATTACCAATCAGATAATTACCATTTATATCTTTGTAAAAAAAGTAATGTTTTCGTTCTTTGTTCGGCACCAACGAAAAAATATAATAATCGTCGCCGTAGGTTATACTTTCGGTATTCTCGAATGCAAATTTTACGTCTTTCGTGTTAAAAAAACGAAACTCGTTACCGGCAAAATAATTATTTTGCATCGGCTCGTCAAAAATGAGTTTATTGCCCTTGATAAATCGAGGTTTTAGGTTATTTTTGGCTATGTCCGAACGATTGTTTTGCAAAACAGAAACCGAAACATATTGCAACGGATTATATTTTTGAAATTCTGTGCTTGTTACCGAAAAGTTGAGCTGTTGGCAACTTTCACGCAAATTGCTAATTTGAGAAATTCTGATGTTTCCCTCAATGGTTGCTTGGTTTTCGGAAATAGTAAATCTTTTGGTCAAAACCCTTTCGTTGAGGTTAGAGTTTTTGTACACTAAAATCACATAATTACCTGATTTAGTGAACTTTATATCATCATTTGGAAATTCTAATTCAAAATTGATATAATCTTGCAAAGTGTTAAACGAATTCTTGAACTCATATATCACATTATCCTCAAAACCATCGCAATAATCGTCAAAAAATAAATCAGATTGCGTCCAATCGGAATTGCAATGTATAAACGTGTAATAATACTCGGAAACTTGATTTTCGGAGTTTAAGTCATCAAAGCTAAGTAACAGTTTATTAGACGATTGCAGAGATAAAATAGGATAAGAAAAGTTTGAATTTACAGCCGACAACTTGACTGTTTTTATGTCATCTTGGTAAACTTTATCAAAAAAAACTTCATTTTGAGAAAATGAAATTTTAAAAAATAGCGTTAATACAATAATTATAGTATATTTGTACATAATTTTAAAATTTTTAGTTATGAAAAAAATATTAGCCTTATCATTAATTATCGTTTTTTTTACTTCATGTATTAAAAAAGTACCACCAGATGAGCCGGAATTAACAATAACACCGGATACAAATATAATAATTTCTGCAATTTCGCCAATAACATTGAAAATAACAGGCTTTGGAAACGAGGAACTCAAAAGGTTCAGCATTGGAACAAATCCGTACTTTTTTTCAATGGACACCACTTTCGGTACTTTTGTGCATAGCTTTGATTATGAGACTGAATTGAGGGTTCCGGCAGTTTTTCCGACCTTAGGCCCCGACAGTTTGGTTGCCGTAAAATTTACGTTGTCTGACGGGTTCAGCAAAATCAAAAAAGAAGTTTACCTCAAAGTAATTTCGGGCTTCAAAAACCTTACAATGGACACTGCAACAACCTATTTTAAACGCGATTCGGCAATGTTCTATTCGACCACGCTCAGACGCGAAATGTATTTTTCGGAACATCACGATTCGCCGGCCGACTTTGTGATGCTCTACGACACAACTTGCGGATTTGTAATTGCTTCGCCCGACGCTTATTTTGCAACTAAAAAATTTACAAAACTAAGTCAAACATATATTTCCAACAACAAAAATCACACAAAAATTAACAAAATTACAACAGCATTAGAAAATATTACGCCACGTTTTTTGTACTATCTCAATATAACAGAATCGTTTATACAAAACAATTCAACTAACGGTATAGGTATCGACGAACTGAAAAACGGCGATATGCTTGCCTTTGAATGCGAAAACGGAATAAAAGGAATAATAGTTGTAAAAAAGGCGGTTCCGCACAAAAAGAGTTTAGAATTTTATGTTAAATATCAAATTTTATGATAGTTTTGTTGCAACCATTTAAAACATTCATAGTTTTTATACGTATATAATGTAAGAGAAACTTTGTTTTTTTCCGAATGTTTTATAAATTATGACAACTAAACGCATAAAAACTCTACTAATAGCATTACTTATAGTATTGGCTACAACCTGTTTTTGGGATAAAAAACCCAATAGCATTTCTATGGATTTTGGCGGAACGGAAAACGCAATAGAAAACTATAAGTCTGACGTAGATAAATATGCAAAAAAATATAATCTACCTCCGTCGTATCTTATGGCTTTGATAATGCTGGAATGTTCGGGGCGAAAAAATGTAAAACCACGATTTGAAAAACACGTTTATATTAAATTGCAAAAACTCAGAAACGGAGAAATAAAAAAGTTTGAGGATTTAGTTCAAACAGACGTTAAAAACCTATCTAACAGCGCATTAAAAGAATTATCAAAATCGTACGGTCCGTTCCAAATTATGGGTTACAAATCGATAAAAATGGGGATTGACGTAACGGATTTGAAAGGTCGCAAATCTGTTGCTTATGGCGCCAAATGGATAAATGACGAATACGGCAATTACTTGCGAAAAAAACGCTACAAAGATGCTTTTCACTTGCACAACACCGGGCAAACGTATCCCAAAAACGGCAAACCAAGAACCCACGACCCCAAATATGTCGAGAATGGGCTTTATTATTTGAAATATTTTGACGATTTATAACAAATCGGTCGTAAAAACAGGCTTGGAGAAAATGAAATGCGGGGAAATTTTATCGGGAAAAATAATGCAAACTAATGTACAAAAAAAGCATCAGCTCCGAATATTTTTTGTGCGTAAACGAATAAATGCTTCAAGGAAGTTAGTTCAATAGTGCGATATTTTCGTTTTTACAAACATGCTCAAAATCTGCGTCTATTGTTATTATGTTGGGGATTTCGTGATATTTACAAGTGGCGGCTATTATTGCATCGTTGGGCTTCATATTGTATTTTTGCATATAATCGTAAGATATTGACACAACTTGTTTGTTAATTGAAAGTATAGCAAAACCATTTAAAATTGGTTCTATTTGTTGTATTGTGTATTTCATTTTTTTCTTCAAAACATAAGCAACTTCACTAACAACGGATTAAGTGCTTACGTCAGTTTGCCGGTTGGGTGGTGGCTTGTGAGCGAGCGAAGCGAGTGAAACAAGCTACCACCCAACCGGCAAATTGCGTTAAGAACAGTGTTGTGCGTTTGTGTTTTATTCTGTGAAATCTATAAATCAAATCATTTTTTTAATTTCGTCTTCACTTAATCCTGTTT
>PDWI01007190.1_pt1 | contig 13655 bp, 13 predicted proteins | sample 1430891 | NCBI WGS metagenome assembly PDWI01 (sample SAMN01162508, study PRJNA174530) | Oral metagenome, whole genome shotgun sequencing project. | biome: Marine environment; feature: Marine mammal; material: Swab sample of the gingival sulcus; isolation source: swab sample of gingival sulcus...
ATTAACCTTATGTGTGAGGATGAATTATACGACTTAGATAAGGATCCACAAGAGATGAAAAACCTTATCTTAGATGAGGAATATATAGAGATTAGAAATGCTCTTCACGATGATATATTAAACTGGATGAACGATACAAGGGATCCGTTTAGGGGATATTATTGGGCTAGACGTCCTTGGAGAAAGGAAAAGAAAGCATCTTGGGATAATGATGGAATGACTAGAAGACGTTATACTGAGCCTGATGAGGTAAGGCAGTTAGACTACCTTACTGGACTAGAATTTGATGAGCAAGTTAGAAAGAATTAAAGTTCGACTTCCGTTTTCGGGTTTAGTAAAGGCATAGTTTAAGTTTTTTTGATACTGTAATTAGAATCAAAACGGAAGTCATCTTTTAGAAGATATTAAATAATTACTTAGGAGTTTTTATGACTAAAAAGAAAAATTTGTTATACGTTTTTGCAGACCAGTGGCGAAAGATGGCAATGGGCTGTGAGAGCGACCCTATAAAAAGTCCTAGCATAGACGATTTTGCTAGTGAGAGTATTGTATTTGATAATGCAATCAGTACCTATCCGCTTTGTTCTCCGCATAGGGCATCACTTATGACTGGAAAATATCCATACAGCTGTGGTATGTGGACGAATTGTAAGATAGGAATAGATGAAGTGCTCATGTTAAAACCTCAGGAAGTTTGCATAGGGAATGTGCTTAAAGATGCTGGTTATCAGACAGCCTACATAGGAAAATGGCACCTTGATGCGAGCGAGAAAAACTTTTTTAAAGAGCCAGAGTCAGGAGCACTAAAATGGGATGCTTTCACTCCAGAAGGAGAAAGAAGGCAGGGCTTTGATTATTGGTTTTCTTATGGGGCCATGAACAAGCACCTTGAGCCACATTATTGGGAAGACGACGATGAGAAAATAGTGGTTAAAGAGTGGTCGCCAAAGGTTGAAACCAAAAAGACAATAGAGTATTTGGAAAACAGAGATAAAAGCAAGCCGTTTTGTGTGTTTTTATCTTGGAATCCACCACATCCACCCTATGATGAGGTTCCAAAGGAGTTTTTAGACCTTTATCCTAGCATAGAAGAATTTAGGGAAAATGTTCCTGAAAGTCGTAGAAATGATGAGAAGTTTTTGGCTAGTATAAGAGAGTATTTTGCTGCGGTTAGCGGTTTGGATGAAAGTTTTAAAGAGCTTTTAGCTTATCTTGATAGGGCGGGACTTAGCGAAGATACAGTTGTTGTTTTATCGGCTGACCACGGTGATATGATGGGTTCACAAGGGCTTTATGGAAAGAATATTTGGTATGAGGAATCAATAAACATACCGCTTATACTTAGGGATTCTAGCCTTGGTAAGGGTAGAAGTGATGTCTTGTTTTCCAGCGTTGACCATATGCCTACTTTGTTAGATTTGCTTGATGTGGACATACCAGACACAGTAGAAGGACAGTCTTTACTTCCTTTTATAAAAGGTGAAAAAGTAGATGGTGAGCCAGAAACAGTATTTTTATCAATGATACCAGGCATGCCCGATTTGATAGAACCATATAGAGAAAGAGGACTCAATAACAAGGCTTTTGGATGGCGTGGACTCAGATTTAAAAAGGCTGTTTATGTAGTAGATAATGGCTGTCATCCAGATAAGGAACAAAAGAGGTATTACTACGACTTAGAGAAAGATCCTTATCAGATGAATCCTAAGGAGCTAAGTGCCGATTCGGACATGGCGATAGCCTATGATTTGATATTAGAGAAGTATTTAAAGAAGATAAAAGACCCGTTTTTACTAAGGAGAAGATGAGATGGATTACAAAATTGTGAGTAATGAAGAAGTAAAAAGAGCAATAGATGCTGCGGTCGTTCAAGTTAAGAGCGACCTAGATAGATTTACTGACTCTTATAAGGTAAATGGAACTGTAAATAATTTCTATGAGCCGGCAGAGAATAAAACTTGGACATCGGGATTTTGGACTGGTCAAATTTGGTTAGCCTATGAGATGACAGGAGATGAAAAGTTTAAGGAAGTTGCTTTAAAGCAAGTTGACAGCTTTCTTCATAGAATTGATAATAAGATAGATACCAACCATCACGATATGGGGTTTTTATACAGTTTGTCCTGTGTGGCTGCATACAAAATTACAGCTAGTGAAGTGGCTAAGGAGGCGGCACTTAAGGCTGCTGATCACCTTATAAGTAGGTACCAGCCAAAGGGTGGATTTATTCAAGCTTGGGGTGATGTTGGAGCAGATGATAACTATAGACTTATTATTGATTGTCTGCTAAACCTACCTCTGCTATATTGGGCTAGTGAGGTTAGCACGGATAAAAAATATGCGAACATAGCTAGAGAACATATGAATACAGCTGTAGATGTGCTTATGAGAGAAGACCATTCGACTTATCACACTTATTACTTTGACCAAAAGACTGGCAAGCCTTTATACGGTGAAACTAGGCAGGGTTACAGCAATGAATCTGCTTGGGCAAGGGGTCAAGCATGGGGAGTTTACGGCTCGGCTCTTAGTTACAGGTATACTAAGAATGAGGCTTATATAGATAAGTTTTATAAGATGACAGACTTCTTTATAGATAATTTACCGCAGGACTTAGTTCCTTACTGGGATTTTCACTTTAAGGATGGTAGTGATCAGTCCAAGGATAGTTCTGCGGCGGCGATTGCAGTCTGTGGTATGCTAGAAATGGCTAAGTATTTAGAAGAAGAAAAGGCTAAGTACTATAGGGAGTGGGCGTTTAAGATACTTCACTCTCTTATAGAAAATTACTCGGTTACAGACCCTAGTATTTCAAATGCTCAGCTTTTACACGGTGTTTATTGTAAGTCTAGCGACTTCAATCCTTGCAGGGATAGGAATGTAGATGAAGCTAATGTTTGGGGTGATTACTTCTATATGGAGGCATTGGTGAGAGCCTTAGATGGTTTTGATTGGGAACTTTATTGGTAAAAAAATTACTAAAAATATAAATAAAAGTTAAGAAAGGAAGATAATATGGAATTTAGACAAGCAGTATGTGCAAAAAATATGAAGAGATACACAACACAGGAGTTAAGAGAAGAATTTTTAATTAGGGATTTATTTGTAGCTGATAAGCCTAGAAGAGTTTACACTCACGTTGACAGAGTTATAGTTATGGGATTTTCACCAGTTGCTAAGGCTCTTGATTTAGAGGAAGACTTAGATGTTTCTAAGGATCTTGGAGTTTCTTATTTCTTAGAAAGAAGAGAACTAGGATGTATCAACGTTGGTGGTAAAGGAAGTATAGAAGTAGATGGTGAAGTCTATGAAATGAAGCCAGAAGATGGTTTATATATTGGAAAAGAAGTTAAAAAAGTAGTATTTAAGAGTGAAGATGCTAGCAATCCTGCTAAATTTTATACAGTAAGTGCTCCTGCTCACACTAAGTATCCAAATACTCACGTAGACGTGGAAAAAGCAGCTAAGAGACCTATGGGTGATAGTGCACAATCCAACAAGAGAGTTATCTATCAATTCATTCACCCAGATGTAATGCAGACTTGCCAATTAGTTATGGGACTTACCAAGATGGATGAGGGAAACGTTTGGAACACTATGCCAGTTCATACTCATGAGCGTCGTATGGAAGTATATTTCTACTTTGATATAGCTGATGACCAAGCTATTTTCCACTTACACGGAGAGCCTACACAGACAAGACATATAGTAATGCATAAGGATGAAGCGGTTATTTCACCTAGCTGGTCAATTCACTCTGCAGCAGGAACTAGCAGATATAGTTTTATTTGGGCAATGGCTGGTGAGAATCAAGCCTTTGATGATATGGATCACGTAGCAACTAAGGATTTAAGATAGAAAGGAAGTGGGATAAATGCTACATAGTGGTATTTATTCCACATTTATATTGATATGAAAAAATTTGAAATTTTAAAAGAACTTACAGATAGCGGTGTAGTTGCTGTTATTCGTGCAAATTCCAAAGAAGAGGGAATGAAGATAATAGAGGCTGTAATGGTAGGTGGAATAAAGGCTGTTGAGATTACTATGACAGTTCCGTATGCAGTTGATATTATAAAAGACTTGGCTAAGCATTATGGAGATAAGCTTATAATAGGTGCTGGAACTGTACTTGATGCAGAAACTGCTAGAGCTTGTATATTAGCTGGATCTAAGTACGTTGTTAGTCCTTGCTTTAATGAGGCGAGTGCAAGGCTTTGTAATCGTTACGGAATACCTTATTTATCAGGAGTTATGACACCAACAGAGGCTGTAAGGGCAATGGAATTTGGTGTGGATATACTCAAAGTTTTTCCAGGAAGTGCCTTTGGACCTAGGATAATAAAAGATTTTAGAGGACCACTTCCACAAGGTAATTTTATGCCGACTGGTGGAGTTTCTATAGACAATGTTTCTGAGTGGATTAAAAACGGTGCGGTTGCAGTAGGTGTTGGAGGTTCGCTTACAGCTCCTGCTAAGAGCGGCGATTTTGAAGGTGTTAGTAAAAATGCGAGGGCTTTCCTCGATGCAGTAGCAGAGGCTAGAGCTAGTTTGTAGGAGGAATTATGGCTAAAAAAATTAAAAAGGTTGTGACAATGGGTGAGATAATGATGAGGTTATCTCCACCAGATAAGCAGAGGTTTGCACAAGCGACTTCCTTTGACATAGTCTATGGAGGTGGTGAGGCAAATGTAGCAGTATCCCTTGCGAACTATGGTATGGATGCTTATTTTGTAAGTAAATTACCAAATCAAGAGTTAGGGCAGGCAACGATTAATTCTCTACGTAAGTTCGGTGTTAAAACTGATTATATTGCAAGGGGTGGAGATCGCCTAGGTATTTACTTCTTGGAGCACGGGGCTTCAATGCGTCCGTCAAAGGTTATTTACGATAGAGCAAATTCTTCGATAGCTTGTGCAGATGAGAGCGACTTTGATTTCGATGAGATTTTTAAGGATGCGGATTGGTTCCACTTTTCTGGAATAACACCTGCTCTTGGAGAAAATGTTGCAAAACTTACTGAAAAGGCACTTATAGTAGCTAAAAAGCACGGACTAACGGTTTCAGTTGATTTGAATTACAGAAAAAAACTTTGGACTCCTGATGAAGCAAAGGCTTGTATGACAAAGCTTATGAAATACGTTGATGTGTGCATTGGAAATGAAGAGGATGCGGAAAAAGTATTAGGCTTTAAAGCTAGTGGAACAGATATTACTAAGGGCGATTTATCACTGGATGGATACAAGGATATATTTAAGCAGATGAAAGAAGTCTTTGGATTTAAGTATGTAGTAAGCACTCTTAGAGAGAGTTATTCTGCCTCCGATAATGGCTGGTCTGCACTTATCTATGATGGTAAGGAATTCTATCATTCTAAAAAGTATGATATCAGATTAGTTGATAGAGTAGGTGGTGGAGATTCATTCTCTGCAGGACTTATCTATGGACTTCTCGAAAAAGAAAATATGAGAGAAGCACTAGAGTTTGCAGTAGCAGCCTCTGCTTTAAAACAAACAATTTTTGGTGATGTGAATTTAGTATCCGTTAGCGAAGTTGAGACTCTTTCAGGTGGAGATGCTTCAGGAAGAGTGCAAAGATAGATTGATTAAAATGATTTTGATTATTTTTAGATATTTTAAAAACTATAAAAAAGTAGTTCCCCTTTTGCATTTGGGAACTACTTTTGGCTATAAGTATAATTATGAACATAGTACGTTGATGAGTGCTTATTCGTGTGCACTCGCCACTTATTTCCTAAACTGTAAATATATCTTCTTAAATATTGGATAAAGTATTGGAACTACTATAAAAGTTAGTAGTGCAGAACCAAAAGTACCTGTAATTTTTGTTATCGCATAAACTCCAGCGGCATTTAGGCTTAGACCTTGTAGTAGCATGCCTTTGTAGAAGGTATATTTAAGGAAGTTAATGATTATTTTTGTTAGTGCGGCGATAAAAGCCATAAATATTATATTTGTAAATTTATCATTCTTTTTAAGTGCTACTTCAAATACGAAGTACAGAACTATTCCGACTAAAACAGATTCAAGAACAGTTATTGGAGCTGCTGCTACATAACCATGAGTTACATCAAATAAAAACAGTCCAATTGAAGCTGATAGGATTCCTTTTTTTGCACCTAGAAAAAGTATTCCGACTGCAACTAAGGCATTTCCGAAATGAATAAATTGTGTGCCTCCAGTAGGTATTCTAAATACTGCTACTCCTAAAAAGATTAAGGCAGCATAAAGTGCCACTTCTGTCATTGTTTGAATACTTATTTTTGGTTTGTTAACACTTACATTTTCACTCATAGTTGTTCTCCTCCATTTTTAATTCTGTTATTTTTTGTGCCAAATCTGCTAGGTATAGCTCATAGGAAATACCGTAGATTTTGTTTCTGTTTTGTTTTTCATTAAGTTTTAAACTATGCCTTAGACATTTGCTTATCCACTCGCTTGCAAGTTTTATTGCTTCTTTTAAATCAATACCTTGTATAAAACAAGATGCGATAATTGCTGTGAACATATCACCAGTTCCAAAGAACTTATCTCCGACTCTTTCTGCTTTGATAAATCCAAAGTCATCATTTTTTTCGGTGTAGTAGGCAATTATTATTTCTTCATTTCTAGCCACAGAACTAATTACAACATTTTTAGAACCCAGTTTTTTAAGCTTCTTAAGAACTTTTATAATATCTGCATCGCTTGCTGCTTCTTCATCATAATTAGAGTCTGTAAGTAAATTTGCTTCAGTAAAGTTAGGTATTATGAGGTCTGCGCCTTTGCAAAGTTCTCTAAGCCCTCTTACGTGTTCATCTGAAAAGCCCTTATAAAGCTTTCCGCTGTCTGCCATAACTGGGTCTACTATAAGCTTTGCATTTTTGGCTTGTTTGCTCTTGCTAAAAGCCCTTATAGTTTCTATCTGCTTGGCTGTTTTAAAATAAGAAGTGATTATGGAATCAAATTTTATATCCAGTTCTTTCCATTGTTTTAAAAAGGCATTCATTCCCTCGCTATAATCATCAATGTAGACCTTTGGGAAACCTCCAGTGTGAGATGATAGTATAGCAGTAGGTAAAATGGATAAGTCTAGCCCTGCAACAGAAGCTATGCTTATCATAGGGGTTAAAGCTACTTTTCCTATGCCTGATAAATCACTTACAATAAGATTGCTCTTTTGCATAAGCATCCTTTCAAATGTGTAAAGTTAATGTCTTCTATGTTTTTATTTTAAAATAGCTTTTATTAATAAACAATATATTCGCAGATAGATTGTACCGGTACAATTGCTTTAGTTATTATGATTTTACAAATAAAGATATTAGCTTTAAAATGTGCTTATAATAGTGTTATAATATATTGGGGAGTACGATTATTTTTATTAGGAAAGGCGATTTCGTTATGAAAAAAGAATTAATAGTTGAAGTTAGTGTAGATAGTGTTAGAAGTGCAATAAATGCAGAAAAAGCAGGAGCGGATAGAATAGAGTTATGCCAAGATCTTTTATTAGGTGGTACAACACCTTCCTATGGGCTAGTAAAAGCGGTTATGAACTCAAGCAACTTACCTATAGCAGTTCTTGTTAGACCTAGAGCGGGCGACTTTTATTATGATAGGTATGAATTTGATTCAATGTTGTACGATATAGAGATGCTAAAGGACTTTGGCATAAAAGAAATAGTTACAGGTGTGCTTGAAAAGGATGGGAAATTAGATTTAGCTAAGATGGAAAAAATAATTCAAGTTTTTGGAAGTGATGGTGTGGCATTGCATAGAGCCTTTGATATGTGTAATGACCTAGAATACAATTACAAATTAGCAAGTGAGATAGGAATAAAGAGAATACTAACAAGTGGTGGTAAAAATACTGCACTTGAGGGACTTGAAATGCTCAAAAAGCTAAATGAACTAGATGGAGCAGATATTTTGGCTGGTTGTGGAGTGAATCCGAGTAATGCTAGAAGGTTTAGAGAAGCTGGACTTAGTCAAATTCATCTATCAGCTAAGAAAAGAGTTCCTTCAGAAATGGAGTACTTTAATCCTGATGTAGCAATGGGTGCAAAGAGTGGCGATAGCGAGTATGATATATTCGTTTCCGATTATGATACTATAAAACAAGTAATAAAAGAGTTCGCAAAATAAAAAATTACCGTAAATATATTTATTTATTTCTAAGTTTATGATATATTATTTTAATGTTTAAGTGTATGGAGAAAGATATGAGAACAAATGTAAGACGTGTGATAGTATTAATGTTATCTTTGGTTTTGATTATTGCACCACTTGAAGTAAATGCTTATGACAATTATGGTGAGAAATTTCAAGATATTTTAGATATAATTGAAGAAAATTACTATGATAAGTCAAAGGTTGAAAAAGAAAAGCTTTTTAAAATAGCAGTTGAAGCAATGCTGAATTCGCTAGACCCGTATTCAAATTATATGCCAGGTGATGAATTTAAAAAATTTATGGATGTGGTAAATAATGAATATGTAGGAATAGGTGTTGTGCTTAACACACTTAAAGGAAGAGTTGTAATAGAAAGTGTTATGACTGAAGGCCCTGCCTTTAAGGTTGGTTTAAAAGCTGGTGATATAATAGATTCTATAAATGGTGAAGATGTTTCAACTTATAATATTAATAGGATAGGAAAATTAACTAGGGGAAAAGAAGGAAGTAAACTGTATTTAGGAATTATTAGGTCGGGCAAAAAATTAAGTTTTGAGATTCTTAGAGAGAAAATCACTTTGGAGTCAGCATGGACAAAAGACATAAAAGAGTTTGTACCATCTTTAAGCGATGAAAATGCTAAAAAAATAGGATATATAAAGATAGATAGTTTTAGTCAACATGTTCATTATACAGTAAATTCCATACTAGAAAAAATGTCAGAAGAGGGAAAGAAAGACATTATTTTAGACCTCAGAGATAATGGTGGCGGAGCGGTTTTTAGTGCTTTTAAGGTGGCTGAACAATTTACTCAAAAAGGCGGTGTAGTGGTTCTTGAAGATAATGAAGGTGGCAAGTACACGTATCTTAGCAATGGTAGCAAGGGAGATAAGAATGTAGTGGTTTTAATAAATGGAAACAGTGCTTCTGCATCTGAGTTTGTCGCTGGAGCTATACAAGAGTCTGGTGGCAAGCTAGTTGGTGAAACTACCTTTGGTAAGGGAATAGCACAGACTATTTATGAGCTAGAAGACGGTGATAATGTAAAGCTATCTTTTAGGGAGTTTTATACCGCTGGAGGCAATCATATTCATAAAAAGGGAATAAAGCCGGACTATGAAATTACTTTTCCTAGCTTGCTAAATACAAGTTTTAGCTTTCACATTGGTGATAGATATAAAGAAGTAAAAATTCTTGAAGAAAATCTACAGTTTTTAGGTTATAATATTAAGGTGGCAGATGAACTTTATGATAAAAATACTTCAGACATTATAGAACAGATACAAGCACAGAATAAAATTTACCCTTATGGGGTTTATGATAAAACAAGTCAGAAACTTATAAATGAACTATTAATAGAAAGAATTAGAGCGAATGATATTCAACTTAAAAAAGCAGTTGAAGTGTTAATCGAGAACATGGAGTAAATTATGAACACAAAGTATATTTTTGTTACTGGTGGTGTTGTTTCAGGTTTAGGTAAGGGGATAACTGCAGCATCACTCGGTAGGTTACTAAAAGCAAGGGGATACAAGGTCACAATTCAGAAGTTTGACCCATATATCAACATCGACCCAGGTACTATGAGTCCTTATCAGCACGGTGAAGTTTTCGTTACTGATGATGGAGCGGAAACAGACCTTGACTTAGGTCACTATGAGAGATTTATTGATGAGAATTTAAATCAGTATTCCAATATTACAACTGGTAAATTGTATTCAGCAGTTCTTAATAAGGAAAGAAAAGGTGAATATCTTGGAGCTACTGTTCAAGTAATACCTCATATAACAGATGCGATCAAAGATAGGGTATACAGAGTAGGTAAAAATAGTGGCTCAGATATAGTTATCACTGAGATTGGTGGAACTGTTGGGGATATTGAAAGTACTCCATTTATCGAGGCGATAAGACAGGTTGCTGGTGATGTGGGCAAGGAAAATGTGCTTTATATTCACGTTACTTTGATACCATATTTGAGTAAGTCTGGAGAGATGAAAACTAAACCAACACAGCACTCCGTAAAAGAACTTCGTTCAATCGGTATACAACCAGACATTTTAGTGTGTAGAACTCAAGATAACATTACTGATAGTATGAGAAAGAAGATGGCGCTTTTCTGTAACGTCGATGAAGATAGCATTATAGAAAATTTGGATGCGGACAGCCTTTATGAAGTAGTTCTTATGCTTGAAGAACAAGGACTAGCAAAAATGTCTTTAAAACACTTAAATCTAGAACAGACAGAAGCTGACCTTGAAGGCTGGAAAAATATGGTAGAGCAGGAGAAAAAGAAGGATGGAGAAGTCACTGTAGGACTCGTTGGAAAATATGTAGAACTTCATGATGCCTATCTTTCTATAGTAGAATCCTTAGCTCATGCTGGGATTAAACATTATAAAAATGTAAAGATAAAGTGGATTAATTCAGAGAATGTAGATGAAAGTAATGCCTTGGCTTTACTTAGTGATGTAGATGGAATTTTAGTACCTGGTGGATTTGGGCACAGAGGAATAGAAGGTAAGGTTTTAGCGGTTAAATATGCTAGAGAAAACAAGGTTCCGTATTTTGGTATCTGCCTTGGAATGCAGTGTATAGTAATAGAGTATGCGAGAAATGTACTTGGACTAAAGGGAGCGCATAGTTCAGAACTTAATCAAGAAACCCCTTATCCAGTTATCGACCTTATGCCTGAGCAGAAGGATATAGAAGACCTCGGTGGAACGATGAGACTTGGAGCATATCCTTGTAAGGTAGCTGAAAATAGTAAGGCTTACGAGGCTTATGGTGAAGCTCTTATTTACGAGAGACATAGACATAGATACGAGTATAACAACGAGTATAGAGAGGCTTTGTCAGATGCTGGGCTTAAGATTTCAGGACTTTCACCTGATGAAAGACTTGTAGAGATGGTAGAGCTAGAAGACCATCCTTGGTTCGTAGGTGTTCAGTTCCATCCTGAGTTTAAGAGTAGACCAAACAGAGTGCACCCGCTATTTGATAAGTTTGTAGAGGCATGTATTAATAAAAGTAAATAAAAATTAGAAAATTTAGAAATCCGATATTCCTTACAGGTACAAAGGTGTTTATAGCAATACTTACACTTATGCCCTGATAATATCGGATTTTTTATTTATTCCACTAACATAATTAGGAAAAAATAATATAAACAACACTTGCATAATTATTCAATAAATGTTATAATAATGAAAAATTTATGGAGGTATTAATTATGAAAAAAATTACACATACATTTATGATTATATTAACCTTGACATTATTACTCAGCAGTTGCGGTGGCAAGGAAGCTAGCAAAGGGCTAAAAGTAGGGCTTAGCGATGACTATGCACCTATGGAATACAGAGATGAAAACAATGAACTAGTAGGTTTTGACATTGACCTTATAAAAGCTCTTTCTGAGCAGATGGGAGTAGAGATAGAAATTATAAGTACTGCTTGGGATGGAATCTTTGTTGGTTTAGATAAAGGTAAGTACGATATGATTATTTCTACTACAGGGATAACAAAAGAGCGTCAGGAAAACTTTAATCAATCAATACCTTATCTTGCTAGCGGGCAGGTAGTAGTTGTAAATAAGGACAATGAGAGTATCAAGACAGTTGATGATCTAGCAGGCAAAAAAATTGGTGTTCAGATAGAGAGTACTGGTGATGTGGCAGCGACTAAGCAAAGTGAGAAAACAGCCTTTGAAATAACTAGATATGATGACATCGTGGCAGTATTTAATGATATTAGTGTTGGAAGATTGGATGCCTGTGTAGTCGACTCTTTGGTAGCGATGGAGTATGTAGCAAAGAATAAAGATGCCTACGTTTTAAGTCCGGTTCAACTCACAAATGAGCCGCTTGCCGTCACTATGAAAAAAGGCAATGATGAATTAAAAGGAAAGGTAGATGCAGCGATAGAGGCACTACGTAAGAATGGAAAGCTAAAATCAATAAGTGAGAAGTGGTTTATGTATGACTATACTTCAAATATAAATGAGGATATTAATTAATGAATGTTAGTTCAGCACAGTGGTCTGTGTATGCTTTAGGAACAATTAAAACTATAGAGCTTACAATGCTTGCAATAATAATTGGTATTGTATTTGGATTATTACTAGCCTTAGCTAGGATTTCTAAATCTAAGGTGCTCAGTAAGATTTCATTATTTTACATTTGGATTTTTAGAGGAACACCATTATTATTGCAAATTTTTGTAATCTATTTTTCTCTTCCTAGTATTGGAATTACACTCAGTGCCTTTTTTGCAGCTGTAATAGCCTTTGGGCTTAACTCTGCGGCTTATCAAGCGGAGATTATCAGAGCGGCTATTCTTTCGATCGACAAGGGTCAGATGGAGGCTGCTAAGGCTTTGGGTATGACTTATAGGCAAGCTATGTTTAAGATAATAATTCCTCAGTCTTATAGGAGGCTTATACCTCCTTTTGGTAACGAGTTTATACTCCTATTAAAAGAAACTTCCTTAGTTTCCGTAATAGGAATGACGGAGCTACTAAGAGCAGCTAAGAAGATGTCGAATGCTTCGGGTGGAGATATGATTTATTATGTAATAGCTGCCTGCATATATTTGTTTTTGACATCAGTGCTTACTTATTTTTTCCAAAAATTAGAAAGAAGATATTCAGTTTATGAGTAGTATAGTTTTTAAAGATATTTACAAAAATTTTGGCGATTTAGAAGTTTTAAAAGGAATTAATTTAGAGATAGATAAGGGAGAGGTAGTTTGCTTGCTGGGACCATCTGGTTCGGGTAAGAGTACTTTGCTTAGGTGTCTAAATTATCTTGAGAGAATTGATAGTGGACTTATTACTATTGATGGCGAACTTATTGATGAAAATAGTTTTACTGGAAAACAGATGAAATTAAGTGAAAAAAAACATTCACAGGTATGTATGAAGCTGGGTATGGTTTTTCAGAGGTTTAATCTTTTTCCGCATATGACTGTTTTAGAAAATGTAATGAGTGGTCCAATTATTGTTAAGGGGCTTTCTAAGGAAGACATAGAGCAAGATGCTAAAAAGTTACTAGCTGGTGTTGGTCTTAGTGACAAAGAGAACGAATATCCTTCTAGGCTTTCCGGTGGTCAACAGCAAAGGGTGGCTATAGCTAGAGCTCTTGCAATGCACCCTGAGATAATACTTTTTGATGAGCCGACATCGGCATTAGACCCAGAATTAGTTGGTGAGGTTTTAGAAGTAATGAAGAAATTGGCTCACAAGGGAATGACTATGATTGTAGTCACTCACGAGATGGGTTTTGCAAAAGAAGTAGCAGATAAGATTGTTTTTATGGATGATGGAGTAATCGTAGAAGAAGGTAGTCCAAAACAATTTTTTAAAGAAACAAGAACTGAAAGGGCTAAGAGTTTTTTAAATAAAATTTTATAGCAAGGGTAAAAACGTATTGCACAAATCAGTATTTTGTGCTATCATAATCATCAGTCGCAGTCGTGGCGGAATTG
>PDWI01014501.1_pt1 | contig 13655 bp, 13 predicted proteins | sample 1430891 | NCBI WGS metagenome assembly PDWI01 (sample SAMN01162508, study PRJNA174530) | Oral metagenome, whole genome shotgun sequencing project. | biome: Marine environment; feature: Marine mammal; material: Swab sample of the gingival sulcus; isolation source: swab sample of gingival sulcus...
AAACCATCTATAATGATAACAGAGGAAAGAGAAAGGAGGAGATCTCTGCTCTTATTGGTGAAAACCTGCGTGATATTTCCCTGAATAAGGGGCGTAGAAACTATTTTATCTACACGCCTGAAGGAGAGGCGGTGATGATACCGGGTGAGCCGACCCTAGAGGGGAGTCTCTGCTGGGATAAAAAGGATGAAAATGGGAACTACTTTGTAAGAGAGTTGATAAAAGGCGCACAGAGAAAGGAGAAAACCGCTCTCCGCTGGGAGCTGCAAACCCCGCAAATTTCTTATGGTTCTTCGGGGAAAACCGTGCAAAAAATCGGGATGGCAACCTATTTTGCCGACTGTAACATCATTATCGGCATCGCAGATCATGCCGATATTCTGCAAGAGCAGCTCCACCAGCAGATTCTGGAGTGGATCTGGCAGGGGATTACCCCTCATTATAACCGCCTCTTTATCTTTGACTACAAAAAGAGCGAAATCCTTGTCGACCCACCCGTGCTAATGAACGACTCATCACCCTGCATTCGTAAGTCGGCAATTCTTGCCGTTGAAAACAGTAACAGACTGAAGAGTTCAGGGGAGTTTGTCAGCAGCAGGTGCTGTAGCGAGCATGAAGCGGAAATGTTTATAAAAACGTTTCCCGAGTGGGGCTGGGTGGTCGGAGCAATAAGAAAAAAGACGACGGCAAACAATCAGCTTACCAACAAAATTGCGCTGATCAAACAGCAGGGCAGAGCTGATTCCCTGCAAATTATTCTTGGCTGGATGGTGTTTGTGGGGCTTGTCGCCTGGCTGACATTTTACCTCAGCCGTCGCATAATTGGCGGGATTCACCGAAGAATAATGTTTGACCACCTTACTGGCTTGCCTAGCCGCAACTCTTTTCTGCTGCAGATGCAGACAGAGATTCGTTTGGGGAAAACCCTTGTGGTCTTGAATGTCGATATTGACGATTTCAGCACCATTAACGAGCGGTTTAACAGAAAGACAGGAGATCGACTAATCTGCGAAATCGTTGACCGGCTGAAGCGGGTGGTCGATTCGAACTCTCATCTCTGCAGGGTTACAGGGGATGAATTTCTCCTCTACTTCAAAAGAAATATTCCCTGTGAACTGGGGGATGTGGATGTTTCACATGAAATTTTTGCTGTCAGGGAGGCTCTGCAAGACCCCTTTCTTGTCGCAGGCGAAAAGATAAGTGTTACCTGCTGTATTGGTGCCATATATACCGGAGGCTTTAGAAGCTCTGCCAATGAGCTGCTCAGAAAGGCAAATATCATGCTGTTTCGTGCAAAAAATGAAGGCAGAAGCAATTATAGCTGCTATAACTCCAGCGTAGAAAAGGTGTTGCAGCGGGATAGCCTGGTGGCAAAATCGTTAGTCGCAGCCCTTGCCAATGATGAGATCAGTGTTGTCTACCAGCCACAAATTGACAGTACCAGCGGCAAGGTTGCAGCTGTAGAGGCTCTCTGTCGCTGGACCAATGAAGAGCTTGGCTTTATCCCCCCGGATGAGTTCATTCCTGCTGCCGAGAAAAACGGTTTTATCCTTCCTCTGGGAAATTATGTCTTTCGTAAGGCCTGTAGGGATATTTTTCAATGGGTCGGCAATGGAGAAGAGGCTATCAAGGTGTCGATAAATATCTCTCCACGCCAGCTGCTGCATAGCAACTTTATCCCGGAAATACAAAAGATTATCAATGAAGTAGGCATCACCCCGGAGCGGATAACCCTGGAAATCACGGAAAACCTGCTGATTACCGATGTAGAGGCGGTAACTCCGGTACTGCGTAAACTTGATCTGATCGGTTTTGATATCTCTCTTGATGATTTTGGCACCGGGGCATCCTCTTTAACCCACCTCCATCAACTCCCCATAAAAGAGCTGAAAATTGACCGCAGTTTTGTAATGAAGATGTTTGAAAGCTCCAAGGTGCGCTCTCTTATCAAATCAATCCTTGCCGTGGGAAGATCAAACAAGCTGCAGATTGTTGCCGAAGGGGTGGAGACCATTGATCATGCCAACTGGCTGAAAAACCATAACTGCGACCTGTTGCAGGGCTATTTTTACTCAAGACCGATAAGTATTGACGAATTAAAGGAGAAGTATCCGCAAATAAGCGAAAAAGAGTACTAGCCCTGCTGCACAGGCCTTTGCCAGTTACAGCAAAAACCTGCCCGGGCAAGCTCTGCGGCAGCCTCGGCAATATGGCAGCCTACCGATGCAACCCCGTGGCTGTCATCGCCTGGAACAACCGCAACCCCCATCTCTTGTGCCAGCAGCAAAATGGGGCGGGAGACATAGGCCTCTTTCGCCCCCTTAAACAGCGCACGCTGGTTATAATCGAGAATCAGCCCCAGTTTTTTGGTCAACTCAAGGTTGCGCACAATGCGCCGCCAGATTTCTGGTTTTCTCCATTGTTGGAGGTAATTTCCATCAAAAATCCTGATTAGATCAAAATGGCCAACCACTGCCGGTTGCAAGCTCTCAATCATCGCATATTGCAGATCAAAATAGCTGGCATAAAGCCTGGTCAACCCGCCCGCTTTCTCCACTGCCTGCTGATAGAGAGCTGGCGAATAGTCAAAATTTATATCACCCACATGATGCACCGAACCAACAATATATTCCGGCTGAAATTCTTGTATAAGCTGCGAAATATGGCGTTGATAATTGCCGCAAGTCTCGCTCTCCATGGCGGCGAAGATGGTAATTTCTCGGGCATATTTCTCTTTTAGCCGCCGGCACTCCTGCATATAGTCGGCAAAAAGCTGGTGCAGCCCCTCTGCGCTATTGCCTGCCGCCTTTTGGTCATCATACATCAGGGCATCGCTTTCTGGCGGGGCATGTTCGGTAATACCCATCCAAGAGAATCCTTGCTTGATATAGGTGCGGATAATCTCCTCCAGACTATCTTTTGCATGAAGGCAAAACTGACCGCTATGCCCACCATGAACAGAGACAAGTTCACCGCTCATCTCCACCTCCTGCTCTGAATTTATCCTATTTTTCATTGCTGTAATTATAATACTGCTCAAGGCGGCGCACCCCAAAAGAGAGCAGCAGACAGAGAGCCAGATAGCAGGCTGCAACCACCAGCCACACCTCCATCGTTGCCCCGGTTGAAGCGATTGTCTGCATACCGTTATAAGTCAGCTCCTGAATGGAGATGATAGAGACAATCGACGACCATTTTATGGTGTTGATAAACTCATTGGCCAGCTGCGGTAGCATCATACGCATCGCCTGCGGCAGGATAATACGGTAGAGCTGCTGCCAGCGGGGAAGGCCAAGGGCTGCCCCCGCCTCCCACTGCCCGGCAGGCACCGACTCGATGCCGCCGCGGATAATCTCTGCCACATAGGCTCCCTGAAAAAGCCCAAGGGTAAAGACCCCGGAGAGAAACTGGACAAGCAGCTCTGGCCGGGTAAAAAAAAGCGTCAGCAATTTACGGCTTAGCCCCTCATAGCCTCGAACTTTCTCCTCAAGTCCAAGCGGGGTAAGCACCTGATCGCTGATAAAATAGTAGAAGATAAAGACCAGCACCAGTGCCGGGAGATTGCGTACCATCTCAACATAAAACCGCCCTGTCATACGCAAAAAAAGGCGGTTTGAGGTGCGAAAAAGAGCGATGGGAAAACCGGTAAGCAGGGCGATAACCATCCCGTAAAGACTTATACGAACTGTTATAAACAGCCCTTCCAGCAGCAATCCCGGCACAAGACCCCGACCATTTTCGCCTGGCTGCAGGATATAGCTGCCGATAACCTGCCAGTTCCATTGATAATGCAGTGAAAAAAAGAGCCGCCAGAAAAAAAGAGCACAAAAGCCCCCCACAAGAAAGAGGAGGGTGCAATCAACTATTTTTCTCTGCCGGCTGTTCATCGTCTTTTATAAAAGCTCACCTATCCATACTGCTTACTCCACATTGCCTACAGAAGGTCTTTTTATAAATTTATAAAAAGTTACTCAACAAGATGTTTCCAGTCGAGCGTTTCAAACCAGTAGTGATGCCGCTGTTGCAGCCACTCACTATTTGCCGCTATCCAGTTATTAAAAAAGGCGATGGCGGCATGATCTTTCTTGCGCAAGGCAAAGCCAATCGGCTCTTTGGTAAAGGTTCCTTTAATGGGTGAAAAAAGGATGTTGCTGTACTTTACCGCCTCAAAGGCCGGTTTGGGAGCACTGCCAACCACCGCATAAACCTTGCCATTGCGCAGCTCCTGATAGGCCGCCGGCTCGGTATCAAACAGGCGCAGTCTTGCCTTGGGGAAAAATTGCTTTACGGCGGCAACGGCAGTGGTACCCAATTTTACCGCAATCTCCACCTTTTCACTATTAAACGCCTCTAAACTGTCCATACCAGCGGCCAGCGTCTTATGGGCAACAATGGCCTGACCGCTAAAATCATACGGTTCGGTAAAGACCACCTTTTTCTTCCTCTTTTCGGTAATGCCCATACCGCCAATAATGACATCAAACTTTTTGGTAAGCAGGGCGGGAATAATGCCGCTCCAGGCGGTGGGGATAAACTCTGGCCTTACCCCCATATCCTGCGCCAGTTTGGTGGCGACATCAATCTCAAAACCAACAAGATTGCCGTTTTTATCCTTCATCGCCCAGGGCTGAAAGATGTCCATACCAACCTTGAGATAGCCCCGCTCCTTTATGCTCTCTACCAGCTCGCCTTCGGCAAACACCGTGGAGGGAACCAGCATGATAACTAGTGCAACAACAAGTTTTTTCCAGATACTTTTCATCAAATCCTCCATAAAATAGATTTTTCCAAAACATCCTCTCTATCCTCTAGGGAATACTCAATATCTTCTCAACAAAGCCTGATAAAAAAGAGAGAGAAAGGGTAATAATCAGATAAAGAATCGCCACCACAAACCAGATCTCAAAGGTGAGGTAGGTCTCGGCGATAATAACCTGCGCCTGCAGTGTTAAATCGTAGATAGCGATGGTACTCACCAGTGCCGAATCCTTTACCAGCGAAATAGACTGGCTGGTTAAGGGCGGCAGAATCTTGCGCAGTGCCTGGGGAAGAATAACATAACGCCATGTAACGAAAAAGGGCAGCCCCAGACTCTTTGCCGCCTCATGCTGCCCCCTTGGTACTGCATCAATACCGGAGCGAAAGATCTCCGCAGTATAGGCACCGTCAAAAAGGCTTAATGCAAGAATTGCCGAAAAAAAGCGGCCAAAGCCGAGTACCGGGCCAAAAACAAAATAGATAAAAAAGATCTGGATAAGTAGCGGAGTGTTCCTGCTTGTCTCCAGGTAGATAGAGGCTAAGCCCCGTGCCACGACAGAATCGCTGCGCCGCATCAGTGCTGTCAGCAAGCCAACAATAAAGGCACCAATAAGGCCGAAAAAAGAAATTTTTAAGGTAATAACAAGCCCTTGCAATAACAACCCAAAATGCCAGCCATCACCACTCTTTATAACAAGATATTCGGGAATGCTGCCCCAATCCCACTCATATTCGATCTTCTCGGCACTTTCCAGCAACACTCCTACCGCAACTGTCAGTAACAGTATAAACAGCAGCAAATCAAAAAGAGGGCTGCGAAAAAAAGAGACTTTACGAATTGGGGGAGCTTCCGGTTGCATGGCACGCAGCCCCTTTCTTAAGAAAGAGGCGTTTTTCCTTATCGAAGAACTTTTGCTTTTCTATTTTTTATTGCGGTTTTGCATCTCTTCTCTGGTCATCTCGGTAATCTTGCGAAAATCTATCTTGCCGCTGCCCATTTTGGGCAGGCTCTCCCATACCAGAAAGGTTTTTGGCAGGGCTATTTTGGGCAGCTCCTTACCCATTTTTTTCAAGATGGCCTTTTCATCAAGAGCTGTGGTGGTTACTGCAACAATGCGTGCGCCCTTATGGGCATCGGGAACCTCTACCACACAGCAGGCGGTGTCTTCCGGCAGCAGTTTCTCCAGAATATCTTCAATCTTTACCAGACTGACCATCTCACCACCAACTTTGACAAACCGCTTCAACCGGCCAACATGCCAGAGGTAGCCATCCTCATCAATATTGCCCATATCGCCGGTATCGTACCAACCGTTACGCATATGCAGCGAGGTCTGCTCAAAATTGTTGAAATAGCCCTTCATAACGCTATCGCCCCGCACCAGGATTCGCCCATCTTCACCGACATCACACTGCTGCCCCGTTTCATAGTTTTCGATACGCACATCAACGCCGGGGATGGGCTTGCCCACCGATCCTGGCCGGTTACACACCAGAGTATTGGTAGAAATTACTGGCGAACACTCGGTGGCACCATAGCCCTCCAGCAAGGTAATATCGTGTTTGTCGGCAAAGCCCTGTCGCAGCGACTCGGGGCATTTATCCGCACCCACCAGTGCAATGCGCAGGGTAGAAAAATCCCCCGGTTCTGATTTACGCAGATAACCCCAGAAAAAGGCAGGGGTTCCCACCAGAAAAGTGGCGGTATTATCACGAACAACAGTGCAGACCTTTTTGAAGTCAAGCGGGTCGGCAAGAGTCAGCATCTTCATCCCCTGCAACAGTGGCAGCCATAGCGAGACGGTTAAGCCAAAAACGTGAAAATAGGGCAGGGTACACATAAAGATATCTTTGCTGGTAAAATCAAAGATAGCATTGATGGAGGTGATATTTGCTTCGATATTTTTATGGGAGAGCGGCACCGCCTTGGGAGCCTTTTCACTGCCGCTGGTAAAGAGAATGACAGCGGTCTCTTCCTCCTTGCCGCCATGGACAAAAAGACGGATAAGCGATACAGGCAGGGCGGCAATAGCCGCAGCGCAGAGCTTCTGCCAGGAGGTTACCGAGGCAAGCAGATCCTCGATATAGAGCATTCCTGCTACCTCCGGGCAGTTGATTTTTTCCAGCAGGGCACGAGAGGTGATAACCGATCTGAAATCGCAGGCTTTCTGCGCATAACGGACATTCTCTTCTGCCCCGGTACTGTAGTTGACCATTACCGGGATGCGGCCAGTCATCAGAATAGCCAGCTTCACCAGCACGCAGCCAGCAGAGGTGGGCAGCATAATCCCCACGCAACCGGTGCGCAGGCGTTTCATAAAACGGGTAAGCAGCAGGCTGGCAATAAGTGCCTGCCGGTAGTTAAGCTGTTTATTGGTAGTAAAATCATGAATTGCTGCAGTTTTCCCCTGCTGCTTGGCAATATTGATAAATTGATGATGAAGCATATGTTTGAGTAAAAAAGTAGAATTTGCCAGTGTTTGGAATAATTCCGATAAAACAACCTGTTATGCTAATTTTTTGTTTTTCGAAAATAGTTTACGTTCTCAATTCCTTTGAAATCTGAATCTTGTGTCCATATTATACCGTTGTATTTCTTTCCTGTTGCTAAAATTATGCTATCTGCCATTGGTAAATTATGTCGCAGACTAAGTTTCGACGCTTCAATAGATAGATCCACCGTTAACTCAATAACTGTCCCCCTTTGCATTGCCACGATAGCTTGTAACGCTTTATTCTCGCTACTCTCTCGTAAAACAACCTTAAAGACCTCGTATATTGTAATGACTGGAACAATCAGTAATTTTTCATCTTCAATTGCACCCGAAAATTTTTCAGCATTTGGCCCGTCTGAAAAATATTCAAGCCATGCAGAGGAATCAACGATATTCATATCCGATCGCCTTCTCGGGAAAAGTCTATATTGATTCCCTTAACAAAGCCTTTTAATTCAGAAATCCCTTGGTCGGGTATCAATTCAATGCGACCATCATATTCGATAACACGCATTTTTTGTCCAGGTTTTAATTGTAATACTTCACGGATTGGTTTTGGTATAACAACCTGAAATTTGGGGGATACAGTAACTGTTTGCATGTCAACATCCTCTATCGTTTACTTTTTTGTTTTACACTATCAGTATCGATAAAGCGTGTCAACAGAAAGCATAGCAGCAAAAAAGAGATGCCCTTTTTACCATATTCCATCGACATATTCATGGTTTTTCACCAGCCAGAGCAGTTTATTATGGAGGAAAGTTTGCGTACAAGGTAGAGTAGCTTCTTATAGAAAAGAGCTTGCCAACCAAAAAGAGGAAAGAGCCATGCCACGATCAAAATGTATCTCTTGCGGACACCATGAGTTTGAAGCGGTACCCGTTGTCAATAAAAACGGGCAGAATTTCTGTCTGGTACAGTGCGTAGCCTGCGGTGTTGTGGTTGGTGCTGTTGATGATGTCAAGGTGGCAAATGTGGTGCGTAAGGCGGAGAGAAAACTCAGCCACTTTCTTGATTCGCTACAAAAGGGTTGAAGGGGTAACAGGTTAAAATGAAGCAGGAAAATGATATAGGCCAACGGCTGATAGCGGCAGTACACAATACAGATGAACAGGGATATGGAGAGAGCTTTGCCAAGGCAATGGAGCTGACCAAGGCCTATGCCAGCTCTGGTTCGGCAACCAACTTCAGTACCATCAGCAAACTTTTCTTTGAGCTTTTCGAGATGTTTGAAACCGGCAGGGATCCCCGCAGCCGCTGATACTCTTTCAAACGTATTTCCTCTACTCAACCCCCACCCGGCTCCTATCCAAGAGGGAATTTCTCTTCAAGTACCGGGGCGGTGCGCCGCAGGCGGGCAGCCAGACACTCGGAATCTTCGCACTCCTCCAGCACCAGATCTATATAGCGCAGGTTTTTCTCTACTGCATCCATATAGAGGTTTCGCTCAAGGCCGTTCCATACACGAAAATGGGTCTTCATCGCACCAAAAACATCGGCAAAGGTGGAGAAAAAACGCACCTCAACAATATTGCGGTAAAAATCGGTGGTGCGTACCAGAATATCCTGCAGATCCTTATATATCTTCAACCCGCCCCTCTCCATCTCTTTGAGGAGCAAAGGCAGGGATTCTGCATAGTACCAGTCTCCCATCTGGGCAATAAGATCAGCAATTCCAACCACTTTACCAAGCATCTGTTCTTCTGCCGATTGATCAGGATGGCAGGCGGGATCAAACTGCAGCCAGGTATAGGCAATAATGGTATCAACACCGTTACCAAGCTCTGCCGGCCACCCTTTTGCCGCAATATACTCTCGTAAAAAAAGGGCTGAGCGCTTTTCATGAACCGGAATATAGGAGAATGCCTCGGTGGGATCGCCTCTTTTTACCAGCAGCCCAATATCGTGAAAATAAGCACATAAAATCCCCTGCAAGACGATCTTTTTGTTCAGAGGCCGCCCCTCACAAGAGAGACCATGTAGTAGGCGTACCGCTGCCAGCGTTACCATCATGGTATGACGCAGGGTGTGATAATACATGACATTGCGCTTAAACTGCGGACTTTTGCCGATAAAGATATTAACCACATCATGATGAATCTCCCGGATCAGCTCCTCATCAATACCAACCTTGATGGCGGCAACCAGGGCGCAGATCTCCTCAATAGGGTCTGCACCACTGCCTGCATCAAAAAAGTGGGATGAATACTCCCGGGGATTTTTAATAAACACCATGACAGTAAATATCTCCTAAGCGGAATATCTTACTCATATTGCGCCATTTACAAAGCAATCTTACCCCGGCGCAAGAGCCTCCTTATGAAAGTTTCGGTCAGGGGCAACCGGGTAGATGCCATCAAAACAGGCCAGACAAAATTTTTCTTTCTCCATTCCGGTTGCCTTGACAAGCCCTTCCAGGCTCAAATAGTGGAGCGAATCAAGCCCCAGCGACTTGCCGATCTCCTCAATCTCTCTGCCGCTGGCAATAAGCTGGGAGGCAGAGGGAAAATCTATCCCGTAGTAGCAGGCATATCTGGTTGGCGGACAGCTCACCACCATATGTACCTCCTTTGCCCCGGCTCGCCGCAGTGCCTGCACCCTGCTTCTTCCGGTGGTGCCCCTGATAATGGAATCCTCCACGATAATAATGCGTTTGCCCTGCAGAAAGGAGCGTACCGGATTAAGCTTGACCCGCACATTAAAATCACGCATCGATTGGGTTGGCTGAATAAATGTGCGACCAACATAGTGGTTACGAATAACGCCAAACTCCAGAGGGATGCCGGATTCCTGCGCATAACCAAGAGCCGCATAGTTGCCGGAATCGGGAAAGGGCATCACAAAATCGGCATCAATTTTCGCCTCTCTTGCAAGAATTTTCCCCATCTCCTTTCTGGCATGATAGACATTGATACCAAACACCTCCGAATCGGGCCGGGCAAAGTAGACATGCTCAAAAATACAGTGGTGGGGGCTCTGCTTTGGCCAGGGATAGAGAGAGCGCAGGCCATCGTTGTTGATAATCAGCATCTCTCCCGGCTCAACATCACGCACATATTCGGCTTCCACCAGATCAAGGGCGCAGGTCTCCGAGGCGACAATCCAGCTATCCTTGCCCTCAGAGGAGAGCCTGCCCAGACAGAGCGGACGGAAGCCATCCGGGTCTCGCACGGCGATCATGGTGTCTTCTGTCATCAGCAAAATAGAGAATGCCCCCTTGATTCTGGCAAAGGTCTCCCTTAGTGCAGTCTCAAGACCCTGCCAGGCATAACGCACCAGCAGATGCAGTATCACCTCGCTATCCATAGTGATTGCCATTATGCGCCACAGAAAAATTGCGCCCAAGATGGTGCACCAGCAGCGGCTGGGTATTGGTTGCCGTTGATGCTCCCGTTGTCGAATAGCGAACATGACCAATGGCAAGATGCCCGGTCAACTTTTGTAAAATCTCTTCGGAAAAGACATCAGGAACCAGCCCCATCGCCTTATGAATAGAGACAGTGCTGCCATCAGAGCTGACAATTCCGGCACTCTCCTGCCCCCGATGCTGCAGTGCATAGAGACCAAAGTAGACCAGTTTGGAAGAGTCAATATGATTAAAAATACCACAAACGCCGCATTCATGACGGGGCTTGCCATTATCCGGGGCTGACGGAGCTAACGGGGCTAACTGTCGCATTGAAAAATTTTTTTACCTTTTTATCTTTTTATCTTTCTATTTAAGTTCGTTATTAAATAGTCGCAAGGCTATAAAGTAGCTCTACCAGGCTCACCAGATCGTTAAGATCCAGCTCCTCTTCCAGGGTATGCACCTTACTCATGCCGGTTGCCACAATCGCCGTTGGTAAACCTTTGCCAAAGAAGATATTAGCATCACTACCGCCTCCGGCAACAATATAATCAAGTTTTTTGCCAATTGCCTCTGCTGCCTGGTCAATTCTGGTAATCACCGGGCTCTCTTTCTCCAGCCACAAAGCGGGATAATTACCAAGCTCTTCGAAATCATAATAGGGGACAATATCGCTGCCATGTTTCTGCCGCCACTCGTCAACCGCAGTAGCAAAGGCATGATCAACCTCCTCCATATAGGCGGCAAATTTCTCCTCACTATGGCTGCGTACCTCGCCTTGAACAACAACGGTTTCAGGGACGATATTAAAGGCAACCCCTCCTTCAATAACGCCAAAATTTCTGGTTGACTCCTCATCAAGCCGCCCCACCGCAAGCCCGCTCAAGGCTTTTGCCATAATCTGCAATGCAGAGATACCTTTTTCCGGGTCAAGCCCGGCATGGGAGGCTCTACCAGTTACGGTAATGGTAAACTTGCTTGCTGCAGGAGCACCAATAATAACCTGGTCAATTCCACAGGAATCGAGGGCATAACCAAATTTACTGCCTATCTTCGTTGCATCCAGATGAGTTGCCCCAACCAGCCCCTGCTCTTCACAAACGGTTAGAACAACCTCGATTGGCGGGTAATCGGCACCACTCTCTTTGAGCAGAAGAAACATCTCAATAATTGCGGCAATGCCCGACTTGTCATCGCCGCCAAGAATGGTATCGCCCGCACTGGTAAAGAGGTCGCCATTGCGCACCACCTCTACCCCCACACCCGGTTCTACCGTATCCATATGGCAGGAGAGAAAAAAGCCCTCTTCATCGCACTTGCTTCCCTTACCTGAAAAACGGATAATAAGATTACCGCACTCTGCGCCAGTGGCATTGGTTGAGTCATCTTCATAGATCTCATCTGCACCAAGCTGGGTAAAAATCTCCTTTAACCGTCTACATATCTTTCCTTCCTGCCGAGAGGGGCTTGCTATCTCGCAAAGCTCAACAAAAGATACTGCAAGCCGCTCACGGTTTATCGTTGCCATCATCTTCTCCAGAAATAGTTGTCGTTACCGCTGCAAGGGTTGCGGTGCCAGCAGAACCACTGCATGGCAACATACCCCCTCGCTGCGTCCAGTATACCCCATCTGCTCTTCTGTTGTTGCCTTTATATTGATGAAAGAGCCGCCCCCTGCGACCTCCGGCCAGTTGGGAAACTGCTGCCATACAGCGCAAAGCTTCTCTTTCATCATCTCAAGATATGGCGCAATTTTTGGTTGTTGACAGACAAGGGTTATATCGGCATTTACCAGATAAAACCCTTTATTATCAACCTTTTGCGCAATATCCTCAAGTAGTACAAGTGAGCAGATATTCTTGAATTTCTGGTCATTGTCAGGAAAAAACCTGCCAATATCACCAGCACCAATTGCCCCCAGCAGCGCATCACACAGGGCATGGATAAGCACATCGGCATCGCTATGCCCGGCAAGCCCCCGCTCAAAAGGGATCTCAACCCCGCCAAGAATCAGCTTGCGCCCCTCAACCAGACGGTGGGCATCAAAACCATGACCGATACGGGGTAGGCGGGATAAACAGGGCAAGGATGCTTTTGGCTTCTCCTCAGCTTCCTCTCCGCCGACCCTGTTTTGTCGCTGCGCCAGCAGCATCTCTGCCATCTGCAAATCCTCCTGCCGGGTAATCTTGAAGTTGCTCTCCTCTCCCTCAAGGAGATAGACCGAAATACCGGCCTTCTCAAACAGCGACGACTCATCGGTTACATCTGTATCCTTTATTTTCGCAAAAGCCTCAAGAAAAACAGCCCGGGACGCACCCTGCGGGGTCTGCGCACGAAAAAGCTGCTGTCGGTCAACGGTTGCTTCCACCATCCCCTCTGCTGCCCGCTTGATGGTATCAACTACCGGAACTGCAACGACAAAAGCTTTTTGCTCTTTCAACGCTGTACAGCACCGTGCTATCAGAGCAGCAGAAATCATCGGCCTTGCCGCATCATGCACCATCACCAGAGGCGATCTGGCTGCCGTTATCCCTGCAAATACAGAGTCTTGCCGCCTACGTCCACCGCAGACAAAACGCAGGCGAGTTTCGCCGGCAAAGGCATTGCGGCACAGCTTTTTTGTCTTCTCCAACTGCTCGGCAGCGACAACAATAATTATTTCGGCAACTCTTTTTTCAGAGAGAAAAGGCGTGATGGTATGGATAAGAATGGGGCGGTCGCAGATATGCTGAAACTGTTTGGGAGTGGAACTCTGCATACGCAACCCTGCGCCTGCAGCGGGAATAACAACGGCAATCTCTGCCGTAGAGGTCGACTGTTGAGTAGAGGACTTCATTAAAACTGAAAAACGGAGTGGGCTATAAGCCGAATTCTGTCCCTTTCCATAGGAAAAGCCATGATCATTTAACTTGGATGCCGGTCGCCCGGCACCTCCAGCAACCTACCCGGAGATTTCAGACGGGCAGCCTTCAAACATCTCCCTATTTGGTCTTGCTCCTGATGGGGTTTACCCTGCCATATGTGTCGCCACATATGCGGTGAGCTCTTACCTC